>Ga0307440_1000040_pt1 | contig 48797 bp, 46 predicted proteins | sample SalMarWE160410MG_FD_202150 | JGI IMG/M metagenome (GOLD analysis project Ga0307440, IMG submission 202150) | Salt marsh sediment microbial communities from the Plum Island Ecosystem LTER, Massachusetts, United States - WE1604-10 | ecosystem: Environmental > Aquatic > Marine > Intertidal zone >...
ACCTATTAAATAATACGCGACATATAACTACTACCGCCTTTTATTTTCAAAAATTTGAATATTTGTGATCAAATGATTTTCAATATATAAATATTGTTTTCGCGAATTGATATCCGAAAAAGAATCTTCCTTGAGATTAGTAACTGTGATAGCACGAATCAGACATGCTTCAAGCTCGTGTGCCAATTCCAACGTACATAGAAATAAACTGAACTTTTGATCACTGCTACAGATCGCAATTCCACTCAGACCTGCGATAAGAGAATAATATTAAACATCGCCGGAAGAATCCAAAAGTGACCAGATTTTGTCGGGTTTGCGGGATTTGTACTTTTTCAGCAAAGAAACATAACGGTCTTTATCAAATGGTGTCTTATTTTTCAATGTACCATATATCGGGGGAACCAAAATGGCGCCGATCAGGTAATCGTATCGTGATGGGAGCATTTCTTTTTGCGCATGGCATTGTAGAAGTTGATTTCTGTTAACCGTACTGACTTCGAAGTGCTTTCTTATTGATTTTGCCTACGCTGGTTTTCGCAATGGCGGCGACCACGATGACCTTGTCCGGAACTCCGAATTTCGGAATCATTCCGTTTTTAACGAACTGTTCGTAAAAGCGTTTCAAATCTTCTCCGGTGACCTTATTCTTAAATTCATCTTTTAATACCACCAGGGCTATGGGTCTTTCCACCCACTTGTCATCGGCAATACCGATCACGGCGGCTTCGCTGACCGCCTCATGTTGGCTGATGATATCTTCCAGCGCCAGAGATGAAATCCATTCTCCGCCGGTTTTGATGACGTCTTTGAGGCGATCTGTGATCTGGAGATAGCCGTATGGGTCGATAAAACCGATATCACCGGTATGGAGCCACCCGCCTGACCATAATTCTTCACTCTTTTCCGGATCTTTCAGATAGCCGCTGGCCGACCAGGGCGCTCTCACCACCACTTCGCCCGTGGTTTTCCCATCGTGGGGCAATGGCTTGCCCTCCGAGTCGATGATTTCGAGATACACACTGGGAAGGGGCAGTCCTGTCCTGCAGCGTATGCCGATTTGCTCGTCCATGTCCCATTCGAGCATGTGCGGCTTGAGATTGGCCAATGTCAGGACCGGGCAGGTTTCGGACATGCCGTAACTGGCATAGACATTGATGCCCAGATCGAGCGCAGATTGGCACAGCCCGCGGGATAAGGCAGAACCACCGGTAATCAGCTTCCATCCGGACAAATCGATATCTTTAGCGGCCGGGCTGTTGATCAGCATGTGAAGGATGGTCGGCACCCCGTGTGAAAATGTCACCTTTTCCGCTGCGACCAGCTTCAAAATCATATCCGGATCGTATTTCCCCGGATAGACCTGCTTTGCGCCGAGAAACGTCATCAGATACGGTATTCCCCAGGCATGAACATGGAACATCGGGGTCATGGGCATGTAAACATCTCCGGAATTCATAGATGCCTGGGACTTGTACGAACAAAATGCGGACATGATGCCGTAAGTGTGAAGCACGATTTGGCGATGGGTAAAGAATACGCCCTTCGGGTAACCGGTGGTGCCGGTCGTATAGAAGGTCGTTGCTACGGTATTTTCATCAAAATCGGGAAATTCGTAATAGTTAGCGGCAATGGAAAGCAAGTCTTCATATTCTCCGCGAACGGCCAAAGACGTTTCGATGCTTTCCTGCCCTTCTGAAATCAGAATAATTTTTTTGGGTGTCTCGAACTGATCTTTTACAGATTCAAGCAAAGGGAGAAAATCCGAATGAACCAGGATAACATCATCTTGTGCGTGATTAATCGTATAAATGAGCTGATCCGGCGACAGCCGAATATTGATGGTATGGAGCACCGCGCCCATCATGGGTATGGCAAAGAAACATTCCAGATAGCGGTGGCTGTCCCAGTCCATGACCGCTACGGTGTCTCCGGGTTCGACCCCGAGATCTTTCAACGCATTGGCCAATCGATGGATTCTCTTGCCGAAGGCGGCATAGGTATATCGCATCCTGTCCCGATAGACAATTTCCTGGTCAGGTGAATAGATCAGCGGCGTCCGGAGAAAGTGTTTAATCAGAAGCCGATAGTTGTAGGCCGATGGTGTGGGTTCAATGATTTTGGGTGTCATACTGGATCCTTATATTAAAACGTCTATGATAAATCGAAAAATTCGGTCGCCTTTTGGACAACTTCCAGAGGAAACATACGCAGCTCGGCAACATCAAATCGATACTGCGGTAAATGTTCAATGATAAGTTTTCCCACGGCCATCGCTTGTGCACGGTCACGTTGTTTTTTAACCGGTTCACGATCGTCCTGGCTGCTTAACCAAAATTTGTGTAACGCGAAGGTGCGAGGGTCGGGAACGATTATCAGTGATGGCCTGCCGTCATCCCCAATGACGATTTGCTCAAATTTAGGGGAAGAGATTAACCAGTGTAGATTCCGAATTTCAACGGCTTTCAGGTCGTCGGCACCTCCGATACGGATGGGTTCCTTTTCCATGATCTTTTTCGGAAACGGCTTGATAAGATCGACCATATATCCGTCTCGATTCACCGCCCGAAAGTCTCCTGAACGGATGACCTCAAAAGACCGGTCCGCTTTGCGAATGATGCCGAGCAGTCCATCCGGTTTACGATTAGAATTCGTGACCAGCGTCAGTTTGCTCCGGGTATCCCATAGGATATCCATATCCTTGGTCGACATCATGGACCTGTCGAAGAAAACGCCTGCCGCGGCTTCGTAGGCATACATGGCGTTCGTGCCGATGACGATGACATTGCGACCGAGGATATTGTACTGGTCCAGCACCCTTAAGATAGCGGCGACAGTCCTGGGAACTCTTTGGATCATGGCCGCCCTACAAAACCGGGCCTGTTCCTTCAGACGATCTTTCAGGGCGGATAAACGGCTTTTAGCCTGCTGCTTGGCCCGCCGAAAATCGGCAAGAATTTTTTCCGTTTCCTGCGAACGCGGCCCGAGGCTTTTTCCATATCCATAACGATCCCGCGATCTGAAGAGATATTCACGGCCTTTTGCTTTTTTCCAATGCATGCCCCCTTTGTAGGATCGATTTTTCTGAAGCGCGGCTCCTAGGGCTTCGTATAACTGAACGGTGTCAATGAAAACTCGCCGCTGATTGTCATTCATCTCCCTGTAAAGCATGGCGTTTTCCTTCAAAAAGGCATTATTTGATTTTGAAGGAAAACCGTTGTTGCCTGGTATCCGAACTTTATTTCGGGCAAAAGAAAAAAAGTTTTCCTTCAGAATATAGATTTTTCCATATTGAAGGAAAACTTTATTATTGTCAAGCGCTTAATATTTGATAGCGGCATTCGATCGGCGTGTACGTCAAAAGGTCTTGGATCGTTTAATGTTGAGCATACTTTGACTTGGTTTGATCCAGAACCTTGCCCCGGGTGCTGATGACGATATCTTCCATGGGAATGGTTTGTCCGGATGCCTCGAGCCCCTTTTTCACGATCATCGGCAGGCCGGAGCAGCACGGGACTTCCATATAGACCGTGGTAATGCTGTTGATGCCCGCGGTTTTAAAAATCTCCGTGAATTTGTCGATGTAGGATTGGGCGCCGTCGAACTTGGGACATCCCATCATCACGACCTTGCCTTTCATCAAATCCTGGTGCAAATTGGCATAGGCAACGGAAACACAGTCCGCCAGCACCAGCAGGTCGGCCCCTTTAAGAAAAGGCGCTTTGGGAGGGATAAGCCGTATTTGAACCGGCCAGTGGGAAAGGGCCGATTCGCTTTTCGCACCGTCTGACCGTGAAATATGGCTTTCCGGATGAGATTCGATGGGGGCAAACGTCTGTATTTGAGTGGACGGACATCCGCAGGCGATGTCTTGTTTTTCTTCGGCAGCCTCCTTTTCGGCCCAAAATGCCTCCACCGCTTCCTCATCGAATTCATCGGCTTCACGCTCAATGATGCGGAGGGCTCCGGAGGGACATTCTCCCAAACAGGCCCCGAGCCCGTCGCACATTTTTTCGGCGATAATTTTGGCTTTGCCGTCCACAATTTCAATGGCGCCTTCGGCGCAGGAAGGAACACACTGGCCGCACCCGTCGCACAATTCCTCGTCGATTTCGATTATTTTTCGCGACACTTTCATTATCAATCCTCTTATGGGGTTGGTTTTATTTCAACAATACATTCCTTGCTTCTTTACGACCGCCGTCGGTTAAAAAAGATTTGTCGATAATCCGATGGATCTTGTCCGTATCCATTGGATTATCCTTTTGTTTTTCTTCAAGGTTGGTAATGAGATCCGCATCGTAAAGCACCTTGAAGTTCAGCGTTTCTTCGGATCGGGGATGATGGTGATGCCCGATGATATCACAAACCTCTTCGATCAATTCTTCTTTGGCACCCAACTTGATCATGATTGATCTTGCAATGGCCGGTCCTTCCTGCTCCTGGTATTTTGCGGCCGTACTGTTATACTTTTTTTCCGCTTCATGGATACCGATGTCATGCAAATATGCTGCCGACAGGATCACCGCCAGGTTGCCCCTTTCATCTCTGCCGATGCGATCAGCATAACGAGCGACTCGGGTTGCATGCCCGATCCGTTTGAAATCACGCTTAAAATATCGCTTCATCTCTATGGCGATACGGTCTTTTAAGAGGTCTTCTTTTTGAGCCAGAAGTTCCGGCGGCAGATCTCCAATACATTCTTTTGCATACTGGCAGTAGGATGCGCATCCGAAATCCAATTTGGGATTGGCAAATTTATGCTCGCATTTGGGGCACTTCCGTGTGGTATCGTCCTTGAAAAACTCTACCAAATGGCCGCATTCCGGACAATTGGCCTCGAAAATGGCGCCAGGCTTCCAATATCGACTGTCTTGTCCCGGACATTTCATTTTCTTCCTCCTATGATCGACGCCTTTTTAACAGGGTTCACAAGATACAATTTAATCACCTTGTGAACCCTGTCGATAAAAAAAATTATCCCAAAATGGCCTTGAGGTCCTCATCCGGGGTGCTGATGGGCATGATATTGAACTTTTCCACCAGTACATTGAGAATATTCGGGGAAACAAACGCCGGCAGACTTGGCCCGAGCCGGATATCTTTGATCCCCAGGTACAATAGGCTCAGCAGGATGGCGCATGCTTTTTGCTCGTACCATGAGAGCACCATGGACAAGGGAAGATCGTTTACTCCGCAGTCAAAGGCGCCTGCCAATGCCGATGCAATCTGAATCGCGGAATAGGCGTCGTTGCACTGGCCCACATCAAGAAGTCGCGGAATTCCGCCGATATCTCCCAGATCTTTGTCGAAAAAGCGGAACTTGCCGCAGGCAAGGGTCAGCACCACGCAGTCTTCAGGTACTTTTTCCACGAATTCCGTGTAGTAATTTCGTCCGGCCTTGGCGCCATCGCACCCGCCTACCAGAAAAAAGTGACGGATAGCCTTGTTTTTTACCGCTTCGATCACTTTGTCCGCAACACCCAAGACCGCATTTCTGGCAAATCCCACCATGACCGACTTGCCTTGTGTATCTTCTGTAAATCCGGGTAATTCTAAGGCCCTGTCAATAACGGGAGCAAAATTTTTATCTGCGATATGGGTAACGCCTGGCCAGCCCACCAGCCCGGTAGTAAAAATATTTTCCGTATAAGAATCCTTAGGTTTTTGAATGCAGTTGGTGGTCATGAGAATGGCACCCGGAAACGCGGCGAATTCTTTGGCCTGATTCTGCCAGGCGGTACCGTAGTGCCCGTAAAAATGATCATATTTTTTCAGTTCCGGATACCCGTGACACGGGAGCATTTCACCATGGGTATAGACAGTGATGCCTTTGTCCCGGGTCTGTTTCAGGATTTCTTCCAGGTCTTTTAAATCATGACCCGAAACCAGAATCGCCTTGCCTTTTTTGGCACCCAGAGGAACGGAAGTGGGGACCGGGTGTCCGTAAGTTTCGGTGTTGGCGGCATCTAAAAGTTCCATTGCTCGAATATTAATTTCTCCGCATTTAAGCACGAGACCCACCAGAGCGTCGGCGCTGAGATCCTTGGTCAAGGTGGCGGCCATGGCGTCGTAAATAAAATCAAAAACTTTGGTATCGGTTTTTCCCAAAATTGCCGCATGGTCCGCATAGGCGGCCACGCCTTTGATACCGTATATCAGAAGCTGCTGCAGGGAAAGAATGTCGGCATCGATATCCGGGTCGGATTTAACCCCGACTTTTTCCCCTTGTTCCACAAGGGCTTCACGGCCGGATGCCGGCGTAAAATCGGCGGGTCCCCGGGCAAAGTCTGTTTTCCCTCCGGCCGCAGCGACTTTTGCCTTGAGTTCGTCTCTAAATTTAACGGCGTTATGGATCAGTTTCACGAATCGATCCGGATCAAAGTCGACATTGGTCAACGTGGAAAAAATGGCTTCACAGGTAAAATGGTCAATGGATATATCCCTGATGCCGACATTTCGACCTTCTGTCGCCACCTGGGCCAATCCTTTTACCGCATAAACCAAAAGATCCTGAAGGGCGGCGACATCCGGTTGCTTTCCGCAGACACCGATTTTTGTACACCCCTCGCCTTTTGCCGTTTGTTCACATTGAAAACAAAACATGGTTGGCCTCCTTTATTTTATTTGAATGGTTTTAAAAAAGTGTGCATGGTGACCATGTAGAAATTTTTTCTCCGTCTTTTGAATCCCATCTTATACAAAGGACAGATCGAGTGCCTTGACTTAAGTCAAAAAAGCGTGATATTTTTAAAAAAAAAGAAAAAAATAATGGACAAAATTCTTCAGATTATTTCAGATGCGCCTCTCTTCAATGGTTTGCCGGATGAGCAGTTGAACGAGATCAGACAGATTGCGGTGGACCGGTTCTACGACAAGGGCAGTACGATTTTTTTAGAAGGCGATCCCTGCGACGGTTTTTATATCATTGCCGACGGCAGGGTAAAAATTTATAAACTGTCTTTTGAAGGAAAAGAGCACATTCTTCATATTTATGGGCCTGGAAATCCTTTTGGGGAAGTTCCTGTTTTTGCCGGTAAAAAATTCCCCGCCAATGCCGAAACTCTTCTCAAGAGCCACCTCCTATTTTTTCCAAGGACGGCGTTTATCGACTTGATATCCCGAAATCCCTCTCTCTCGCTGAACATGCTTGCCGTACTTTCCATGCGGCTGCGGCAGTTCACTGTGCAAATCGAAAACCTATCCTTAAAAGAAGTTCCGGGACGGCTGGCCTCATACCTTCTATATCTGGCAAAAGAACAGGGCCGAACCAAGACGGTGGCATTAACGATTTCAAAGGGTCAACTGGCCAGCCTTCTGGGTACCATTCCCGAAACCCTTTCGCGAATTCTTGCAAAAATGGCGAAACAGGGATTGATCGAAACCAGCGGCCGGGATCTAAAACTATTGGATATCGGCGGGCTGGAAGACCTGGCGGAACAAGGGAAGCTTCAGTAAGCGGCACTCATGTGCGTTGTACTCAAGATTCGCACCCTTATTTCTGAATTTGTTTTCCGAGTACTTCGTCGGCCCACCCCATAGCGGCTATCATGTTCGGGAATCCGGTGGTGGTTAAAGACAATAATACCACATGGAGAATCTCTTCGGGGGTTGCGCCGGACGCCAATGCTTTTCTGATGGAAGACATGACAGCGCCTCTGGAGTTGGCGCCGATGGCAATACCCAGTTTAACCAGGTCCTGGCATTTTTCGTTTAAAGGCCCTTCTTTCCGGCATGATTTGCCCAATTGCCGATAATCTTCAAATATTTTCGGGAATTTTTTTTTGAAGTCTTCATAGGTTTTCGGTAGATACATAAGGCCTCCTTATCGTGACGGTTTGAATGAGTGCTTGAGCGTAACGCTGTTTCTCGGTCAAAAATTCGAAATACGAAACATGGCAAGCGCTTCGCAGTTTAAAGGTTAGGGGCAGATCAATCAACAATCATAAATCATCAATCCAAAGAGAATCGCCATTTGCAAAACATATCCTCCGGATGCGGGTCCGGCGGTGCAAAGAGACATTCCACACGGATCCGATCATCGATCACGCGGGCAAAACTTGTAAATTCTCTTCGATGCATTTCCTTGCACACGTATTCACCCAAACCCCGCTTGAGTCTGGCTTCCTGGGTGGGGCAGGAAGGAACGGAGATGATCACGTCATTGTCGGATGCTTGAATCCGGTATCCTACGAGAATGCACCAGGGGAATAGTTTTTGGGCACTGACAAATCCTTTGAGTCCCTTGTCATGAATCTGAAATTTTTCTGCCAAGTCCTTTGCCGCCATCGCCGAGACACGATCCCATACCTTTTCGTTGATGCGTTCGGCCGTCTTTTGGTCAAATTCTTCGGTGATGTAGATAAACCAGAATGCATCCACTACGCGGTAGTGCCAAAGAAGAAATTCTATATATTTTTTCAGTTCCGCTTTCGTCATTTTTTCAAAAATTTCCGTATCCACAAGTTAGCTCCTTTCCTTGGCGTCCGTATAAATTTAAACTTTAAAAAATAACGCTGCAATCGTATTTTTACATGGCGGACCAGATTTTCTCATCTTTATCATCTATAATGATCAGGTTCGGTTGGCCGTGTTCATCAAATTCGATCAATGCGCTTCCTTTAGGACCGACCAGTTTCAACGCCGGAGCGTTTTTCAATACATCGAGCAGTACACAGGGGCTTTGATCCTCATTAAAGACTGTCACCAATGCTTTGGCGGCGTCTGTCGAAATTGAAACACGCTGCCTTCCCTGACCGTCGATGAGGCTGAAAGATTGAACGATCACTTCTTTCGCGTTTACTCTGGCGGAACGAAGTTCATATTCCAATTGTCTAATGCGTGCGACAACAATGCCCGCGCCGATGATAATCGCCAGGGGCAGCGCCATCGTTCTTGTTTCGACACCCAGCTTTTCATAATAACCCCCCGCCAATACCAATAACAATACGAGTATAAAAGGCTTTTTCCAGTCTTTGTTCCGGGCCATGAAAAATTATCCTCCTCTTTCTCTCTATTTTCAGGTAAAGTAGGGGAACAGGTGAACGCAACAATCATAAATAGACAACTAATATTACTTGATATGGAATATAGAGTCAAATTTATCGGATTTAAAACAAGGACGATCCGGTGCACGGTTTAGAATTGTTTTACAGATCCTGCAAAATGATGTACGTTTAATGCTATATGAGCCATCGGGTTGTTTTTCGAAAACGTCATTGAAATGACCGGATACAGAGACGAAACCGTGAAACAGGGGAGCATATCCGAATACATACTTTCTTTTTGTTCGGAAGGAAGACATGGTTAAATTAAAACTCAAATCGAGCCAATGGATTGTCGATGAAAATGACAATATGATCATCGGTGAGGGGAGAATGAAGATTCTCGAGCATGTCGAAAATACAGGGTCCATCAATCAGGCCGCAAAAATAATGAAAATGTCCTACAAAGCGGTATGGAGTAAAATAAAGTACACGGAAAAACATTTAAATGCTAAAATCGTTCATTCGGACAGGAAGATGGGAACCCGGTTGACCGGAGAAGGTAAAAATTTACTGGAAAAGTATAGAACCCTAAAGAAAAAATGCCTGATGGCGGATGATAAGATATTCAAAGATATTTTTACCCAAAAATGATGAAAAAAAAAGAGACAATAACAAGCCCGCCGGTGGTTGCCGTTATCGGACATTCAGGGTCCGGTAAAACGACGTTTTTAGAAAAATTGATCCCCGAACTGACGCGCCGGGGATTAAAGGTCGGCAGCATCAAACATGATGTTCACGGTTTCGAGATGGACAAACCCGGCAAAGACAGTTGGCGCCATAAACACGCCGGCACATCGACCACCATTATTTCATCACCCTACCAAATCGGCATGGTAATGGATGTCGAATATGATCACCAGCCGGATGAATTGTTATCCCTTTTTAACGGGGTGGATATTATCTTAACCGAGGGATACAAGCGAAGTCGAATACCGAAACTGGAAATTTTTAGAGTCGAGACGACGCCGGAACCTTTGTGTAAAAATGATGAGAAGCTGATGGCGCTCATCACCGATGCGAATATGGATTTTAATGTTCCGGTGTTTTCCACGACAGCCGTTAAAAAGGTGGCTGATTTTTTAATCAAACAGTTCAACCTTCTCCCTGCCGCGACAATATAAAAAATACCCTGATGGCTCAAATATATCAATTGTTACGACAATCTTTTTCTTGAAAGAAGGCGTGATAGGAAAATGAAAAAACACCATATATTGTTTCTGCCGCACAACGTTGAGATCCTTGTTGAAAAAGGAGAAAACCTGATCCGCGCGGCCATCCAGGCAGGGGTGCATATTAATGCATCCTGCGGTGGAGAGGGGGTTTGCGGAAAGTGCCGTGTCATTATCGAAGAGGGAAATGTTGAAGGCGGCATTTCGGAGAAATTGGATAGAGAAGACATTGAAAAAGGATATCGACAGGCATGTCTCTCCAATGTTTTAAGTGATCTTGTGGTTCGCATCCCGATCGAGTCGGAAGTTGACGCCGGTATGCTCAATTTACAGCAAACACCGCGAAAAACAGCCCGCATCTGGGAGATGAATCTGGATGACCTTAAAGATGAAGGCCTTTTCATGCCGCCGGTGGAAAAGAAATATCTTGAACTTCCGGAACCGACCCCTCAGGATAACCTTCCGGATGTCACCCGACTGGTTTCTTTCTTAAAAGCAACACACGACGAGCATCGTCTGGTGGTTGAGCTCCAGGTAATCCGGAAAATTTCAGATGTATTAAGACAGGGCCATTTCAAGGTAACGGCCACGCTTGCCCGGCCGGTGCAATCCGGGAGAAAGACGCAGATCATACACGTTCAGCCGGGAGATACCACCGGTCGTAACTATGCCATTGCCGTGGATATCGGTACGACAACCGTTTATGCGCAACTGATCGATCTTATAACGGGAGATGTTTTGGCTCAGTTCGGCGACTATAACGGACAGATCAGTTACGGCGAGGATGTCATCAGCAGAATTGTCTATGCCGGCAAACCGGGCGGTCTTGACAAGCTTCATGAAGTGATCATCGCCACCATCAACAAGCTCATTAAAAAAGTAGTCAAAAAGGCACGAATCGATCCTGACGAAATTTCCGCGGTTACCATGGCCGGAAACACAACCATGACGCAACTTGCGCTGAAGGTGAATCCCAAGTACATTCGGCTTTCGCCGTATGTGCCGGCGTCAACCCTCTATCCGCCGATAAAAGCGGCCGATTTGGGCCTTTCTCTGGGAGACCATGTCACCGCCCTGGTGTATCCGGCGGTTTCGAGTTATGTGGGTGGCGATATCGTGGCCGGTGTTATGGGATCCGGAATGTATCGGGCCGAAGAACTGACCCTTTTTATGGATATCGGAACCAATGCCGAAATTGTCATCGGCAACAAAGATTGGCTGGCCTGCGCATCCTGCTCGGCAGGCCCTGCATTTGAAGGCGGGGGGATTAAGTTCGGGATGCGGGCCGCCAAAGGGGCCATCGAGGATTTTTCATTGGATCCCGTGTCGTTGGAGCCCATGAATATTACCATCGGCAATGTCAGACCCAAAGGGATATGCGGGTCCGGGCTCATCACCATTGCGGCCACCATGTTTGAAATGGGGGTCATTGATAATCAAGGGAAATTCAACCGCGACTTGAATACATCCCGCGTCCGGGAAACCGACGGCATTTACGAATATGTGCTGGCATGGAAGCATGAGACACAAATCGATCGGGACATTGCCCTTACGGAGCCGGACCTTGATAATCTCATAAGAGCCAAAGGGGCCATCTACAGCGGTTGTATGACCCTTCTCGAAGAAGTGGGGCTGCGGATGCAAGACATCGATCGGATTTATCTGGCAGGCGGATTCGGCAGCTACGTGGACCTGGAAAAAGCGATGGTCATCGGTCTTTTACCTGAAACTGATCCGGACCGTGTTCGATTTTTCGGCAATGGATCTTTAATGGGGGCAAAGATGAGCTGTCTGACCAACCGGATCAGGAAGGACGTTGTGGCGGTCACCAAGCGAATGACAAATTTCGAACTGTCGGAAACCCGGTCTTTTATGGACAATTATGTGGCCGCGCTTTTTCTGCCGCATACCGATATGGATCAGTTTCCGAAGTTAAAAGCGCGCCTGGAAAACCGAAGCGCTTTGCAAAAAGCGTTCGAAACAAGCCGACCAGCCCCGTCCGTTTAATGTCCTTTCACACAAAAGACCGGTTCGGCCTATCGATAAACCAGCTTGGGCGTTTCCATGATGACCCGGGTATCCGGAGGCACCGATTGGGTGATCCAGACATTTCCGCCAATGACGGAACGTGCGCCGATGACGGTATCGCCGCCCAGAATTGTTGCGCCCGAGTAGACGATGACATCATCTTCGATGGTGGGATGACGCTTCTTTCCCCTCAGCCGTTCCCCGGCGTCTTTTGGGAGCGATAGGGCACCGAGGGTCACCCCTTGATAGATCCGGACGTTTTTACCGATAACGGTGGTTTCACCGATGACCACGCCGGTTCCATGATCGATCACAAAACTTTCTCCGATATCGGCCCCGGGATGGATATCGATACCGGTCGAGCTGTGTGCATGTTCCGTCATGATACGGGGCAAGAGGGGAACTTTGAGTTTAAAGAGTTGATGCGCCGCCCTGAATACGCTCATGGCAAAGATGCCGGGATAGCTGAAGATGATTTCATCGTAACTTTTGGCTGCGGGATCACCTTCATATACCGCCCGAACATCCGTTGCCAGTGTTTTTCGTATGGAAGGAATCGATTCAAGGAGTATAAGGGCCATCTTTTGTCCCTGTTCCTCACATTCGGTACATGGGAGATCGTATCTGAAACAATCGTGCCGAATGCTGTGGGCGATCTGAACCGAAAGCATATCAAATAAAACCGAAACCGCCTGTCCCATATAGTATTTCAGATTGACCGGATCGATTTTTTCACGCGCAAAATAGCCCGGGAAAAGGATTTCTCTCAATTTGTTTATGATATCAACAATATAACCTTCAGAAGGAATCGGCTCGTAGTCGATATGGGTGAAACTTTCTTCATCGTAGCAACTGCCGATAATGCTTTCCGCAACATCGGGAAGCTGCTGTTTGAACCGGCTTAAAGATTCCGCATCGATCCGGCAGGACGGATCTTGCTTTATGACATCGTTTTTCATGGAACGGTCTCCAAAATTATGTGTGGTATTTATGTCGCTGCGTTGTGGTTGTGACGCCCCTTGAGAACCCAGGAAGGCTGTCGGGCTGTTTTCGGATGCCAAGTTTGCGCATATTTTTACTTTTTTACCACGATGTGGTATTGTTTGTCAATGCATTAGAAAAGAGTCAATGCCTTTAAAAGTACCGTATCCGCGTTTTCTCATTTAAAAAGGAGTTGACATCCCAACACATTGTGCATAATAGGCTCAAAATTTTGATTTGGATTATTATATTTAAAAGGAAATGAATATGCGGCTGCACTATTTCCAGCATGTTCCCTTTGAAGGCCTCGGGAGCATTGAACCATGGGCCAAAGATATGGCCCATGACATCACATCGACACGGCTTTTTGCCAAAGACCCGTTTCCAAATCTTGACGATATCGATTGGCTCGTTATCATGGGTGGTCCCATGGGCATTTATCAAGAGGATACATACCCATGGCTTGTGAAAGAAAAAAAATATATCGACCAGGCCATTGTAAACGGAAAAATTGTTCTTGGAATTTGCCTCGGCGCCCAATTGATTGCGGACGTGCTGGGCGCCAGGGTGTATCCCAACACGTACAAAGAGATCGGATGGTTTCCGATCCAAAAGACCCGCGATACAGCCGAAACGCGGATTGCGGATTTTCTCCCCGAACAAATCGATGCGTTTCACTGGCACGGGGATATGTTCGATATTCCTTTGGGTGCGGTTCATATCGCAAAGAGTGCCGCCTGTGAGAATCAAGGTTTTGTTTATGATGACCAGGTTGTCGCATTGCAGTTTCACCTTGAAACGATAGAACAAAGCGCAAGAGATTTAATCGCCCATTGTGAAGACGATCTTACGAAAGGCCCCTTTGTTCAATCACCGGAAGCCATATTGACGGAACCATCGCGCTTTAGAAAAATCAATGCGTTAATGGGTGAACTCCTCAATCACCTGGCTTACATATCTTCAACATCTATCCCTTGCGACAGTTTTGGAATTAGAACGCTGGAGCAAGTCCGGCGACTGAAATAGAAGCCTCTCAAAAAAGTCTTTTCGTCGGATATCGGCGTTGAACCCTCGTCTCAAGCCAAAATCTACCATTTCTGGACGGACACTGATATGGTCGTTATTTCACAACAAATACTTGACGACGAAAAATCCGGCTATCAGAAGAACCGTGAATATCGTGGCGAGAACGTTGAAATATTTATCGATAAACGCCTGAATGCTCGGGCCGAAAATGTAAATAAGCCCACCGACAAGAAAAAAACGTGCGGATCGAGACACCAGCGATGCCAGGATAAATACGGAAAAGTTAATCTTAAAGGCGCCGGCGGCGATGGTAAAGACCTTGTAGGGTATCGGCGTAAAACCCGCTATACCGACGGCCCATGCATCGTATCTATTATAAAGAACTTCAATATATGCAACCTTTTGAGTGAGGCCGTAAAAATCGACGATGCGAGCGCCGACGGTCGTCATGAACTGCCATCCGATAAAATAACCGAAACATCCCCCGAGAACGGATCCTGCGGAACAGATCAATGCATATTTCAGGGATTTTTGGGGAATGGAAACAGCCAATGCGATGAGAAGGATATCCGGAGGAATGGGGAAAAAAGAGGCTTCGCTGAAAGCCAAAATAAACAATGCCCATGATCCGTAGGGCGTTTCCGCCCAGTGAAGAACCCAGTCGTATAGGCGTCGCAGCATGAATTAGCTTCCCCATCCATATTCACCCACAAGTTTGACAAATCTGCATCCGCCTAAATTCGTTTTATGAATGCCATTTTCATCCTTGTAAAGTTTTATGAGTTCCTGGGAGTACTGATCCCCAACGGGGATGACCATACGTCCGCCGATAGCCAGTTGGCTGACCAGAGGTGTAGGAATAGTCGGAGAACCGGCTGTCACAATAATCCCGTCAAATGGGCTTTCATCCTTCCACCCTGAAGTGCCGTCTGAATATTTCGTGACGATATTGTGATACCGGAGCTGGTCAAAAAGCTTTCGGGTTTTGGTATAAAGCGGGTATAATTTTTCAATGGTATAAACACGAAATACAATTTCCGCTAAAATGGCAGCCTGATATCCCGACCCCGTTCCGATTTCAAGAATCCTGTCATCTTTTCCGGGCTGCAACGCCTGGGTCATCTCGGCCACGATATAGGGCTGGGAGATGGTCTGCTGTTCACCGATGGGAAGCGGAAAATCGCCGTATGCCTGATCTCTTAAGGCATCGCCGACAAAGAGGTGCCGGGGAACCTTGAGCATGGCAGCCAGAACATAAGGGTCGGTGACGCCCCGAGCTTCAATCTGCCTTCTGACCATCTCTTCGCGCTGGCGGGTGTATTTTATGGCGTTTTCTTTCAAACGATTTATCCTTTAACCGGGCGCAATAAATTGAAAACCGGGTAAGTGTTATGCGTATTAAAATTTATTTCAAAAACGAAAACAATAAAAGGTTTTTATTGCCCGTTAAAGCGTATCTGCATCCTGTGTGATAATATACGGAATTTCTATCAAAACAGAATAGTTACGTCAAGAAATTAGAATTCAAAAGCAATGTTTTATAAAATTTCCGTTTTTTGTGCTCGGATGTATTATCGGATCTTTTAAAGCGTTCATTAACATTTGAATAATATTGCTCAAATAAAGAACTTGATTTTTCCTCTTCATATAACATAATCTGATCCATCCGCGGATGTGGCTATATTTCTCAATGCGCCATAAAATTTAAGATGTTAGCGCTGAGCTTTGACATTTTACCCGTATTCAGAATCGGCAGATAGGATCAAATCACCCCATGAAAAGTGTGCGACATTTGAAATTGTGCGTGTTGCTTTTGCTGTTCCTTATTACGCTCGGTGTAACAGGGTATATGACCATTGAACATTGGGATTTTTTAGACGCCCTGTACATGACCGTAACGACGCTCACCACTGTGGGATATGGTGAAGTTCATAAATTGAGCGACAGCGGCCGGGTATTCACGATTTTCTTTATTATTATCGGCGTAATCTACTTTTTGTATATTGCCGGTGTTATTGTCCAGTTTATGGTGGAAGGCCAAATCAGGACGATTTTGGGGAGGAGAAGCTTGGATAAAAAAGTCAGTCGATTAAAAAATCACTATATTGTTTGCGGCTATGGTCGAATCGGAAGAATTCTTTGTAAAATGTTGGCGAGAAAGCCGGTTGACCTTGTTGTCGTCGAGAAGGACGCAGAACTCATACCGCTCATGAATGACGAAAAAATTCTCTATGTGACCGGCGATGCCTCGGATGAAGCCAACTTGATAAAAGCCGGCATAAAACATGCGAGCGGACTGGTGGCCGCCCTGGCCAGTGATGCGGACAATGTTTATTTGGTGCTGACCGCCAGACAACTCAATCCGGATATTTTCATTATGGCCAGAACGACACAAAACAAATCAAAGCCCAAATTACTGGCGGCAGGAGCCGACAGGGTGGAATCACCCTATGATACAGGGGCGGTCAGTATGGCTCAGCGGATTGTTCGTCCGACGGTGACCTTCTTTCTGGATCAAGCGCTGGCTTATGAGCCGGAGAGCATACAAATGGAAGAAATTCCGGTATCGCCTTCTTCCGGGCTGATCAATGTGATGTTGAGAGACTCGGGAATCCGGCAGCAGTTTAATCTGATCATTGTTGCGATTAAAAAATCAGATGGCAGCATGTTGTTTAATCCGTCCTTCGAGACGGTCATCGAAAGCGATGATACGGTGATTGCCGTGGGAATGGCGAAAAATCTTCAGAAACTGGAAAAGGTGCTGAATTCAGCATGATAAATGCCATACGTGTTCGGGGAAAGCGCATCCCCCTGAACACGTACGCGCGCCATAACGGTAACGAGATGATCCTGATTGGCGTTATATTTTGTATATAATTCTTTTTTCTGTAATAATGATATCCACGTACTTGTCATGTGCCTCCATTTGCACCTGAGGCAGGATTTGATCTTCAAAGGTGAGAGCGACCTTTCTTGCGGTAATCGGCAGATTTGGAATAAGCCGGTCGTAATTTCCATTACCGGACCCGATCCTTCCTCCTTTTTCATCAAACGCAAATCCCGGAATGATGGCAATATCGATGCATTCAATGGGGACAACGTTACAGCGGCTCGGATCCGGCTCTAAGATATGTCCGGCGGCCGGCCTTAAGTCCGTCTCAATATTGTCCAGTTTAAACAGTATTGCTTCGCGTTTTGTTGTATCAAAGGAAGGAAGAATAACGATTTTTTTGAAACTTAAACATTTTTTGATGATGTTCATGCTATTTACTTCGCAGTCCCGATTCAAATAAAGCAAAACAATGTTCGCTTCCAAAAAATTAGCAAATTCGAGGAGCCGTTTTTCAATTTTATTCGTTTTCTGTCTGATCTCTTTTTCAGAAAGCAAGGCCAGTGCTTTTGAAATGCTGCGACGAACGTCATCTTTTGTTTGCCGAGTTTCTTCCATATATATTCTCTCCTAGGAAAATATTTTGAAATAAAGCTATAATATACAAACTTGACGGGTAATGTCAACTCGCAATAATCATTGACTATATGGCATGCGAATGATACGATCCCACCAATTTTTAAAGCGTGGGTGATGGCTTAAAAAAAATTGAGAGTAAGATGCAAACCGAAAACTTTTTTTGTTGCCAAAACCCGTACGCCATCTGTGAATATCATGTTTTTAAAAAAATTTAGGGGCTGACATGCTGGAAATCAAATTTATAAGACAACATCTTGACGAGATTGAAAAATCGCTTGAAAACAGAGGGGATTCAATAAATTTGGAAGTCTTTAAACGTTATGATGACCAGCGAAAATCCCTTCTGCTTGAGATAGAAGCGTTGAGGCATCAAAGAAATGTCGTTTCCGAGCAGATCGCGGCCATGAAAAAAAACAAAGAAAATGCAGACGACCTTATGACTCAAATGCGTGATGTCGGCGGCAGAATCAAAATCCTGGATCGTGATTTGGCTGAAAACGAAGACAAAATCGATCAGATCCTCTTTGAGATACCCAACTTGCCCCATCCGTCGGTTCCCGTCGGCAAAAATAGTTCTGAAAATCCCGTATTTAAAAAGGCAGGTGATCCCCCTGCCTTTGATTTTGAACCGGCGCCGCATTGGGCGATAGGGGAAAACCTGAAAATATTGGATTTTGAAACCGCGGCTAAAATTACCGGAGCGAGATTTCCCCTCTATTTGGGCGCCGGCGCGCGATTGGAGAGAGCGCTCATTAATTTTATGCTTGATATTCACACGACACGGCATGGTTATAAAGAAATCCTTCCTCCCTTTATCGTAAACCGCAACAGTATGATCGGTACCGGCCAATTGCCCAAATTCGAGGAAGATCTTTTTAAGCTTCAAGGATGGGATTATTTTTTGGTACCCACGGCCGAAGTTCCCGTAACCAACATTCATAGGGGGGAGATCCTGGATGAAGAAGTACTGCCGATTTACTATACGGCCTATACACCGTGTTTTCGCTCGGAAGCGGGTTCCTATGGAAAAGATACCCGGGGCCTTATCAGGCAGCACCAGTTTAACAAGGTCGAACTGGTTAAGTTTGCCACGCCCGAAACTTCTTATGATGAACTCGAATCTTTGTTAAGCCATGCGGAAGCGATTTTAAAACTCCTCGAAATACCCTATCAGGTGGTCGTTCTATGTACCGGAGACCTTGGCTTTTCAGCGGCAAAAACGTATGATATCGAAGTTTGGATGCCGGCGCAGGGCGTTTACAGAGAGATTTCATCCTGCAGCAATTTTGAGAGTTTTCAGGCAAGACGCGCCAATATCAGATTCAAGAGAAAGGGGAAAAAAGGGACGGAACTGGTTCACACGCTCAACGGGTCCGGGCTCGCAGTGGGGCGAACTGTGGCCGCCTTGCTCGAAAATAACCAGCAGGCCGACGGATCTGTTCTGATTCCTGAAGCATTGAGACCCTATATGGGCGGACTGGAGAAAATCACCCCATGAAATCCCAAGATTTCCCGAAAGAAATAAAACCCTTTATACTTCCGAGCCATGACAGTGACTTGATGTATCGATGTCTTGGATGCGGCCACTGGTTCGGGATCCAAAAATTATTGTATACCTGCCCGGATTGTGGACAGGTGCTTTTGATTTATGACAACAATTTTGAAAAGTTAAAAAAAATTTCCGCGGATGTATGGCGAAAAACCTTTGATTATCGAAAAATGCTCACGATCCCGGCGCTCAAGGGGATATATCTTTATCATGAATTCATCGGACCCGCGATTCCGCTGGACAGCATTGTATATTTGGGAGAAGGTCATACCCCGGTTGTTGAAGCAAACCCGATTTTACAAAACAAAGCGGGTCTTAGATTCTATTTTAAAAATGATGGTCAAAATCCTTCCGCCTCCTTTAAAGACCGGGGTATGGCCAGTGCGTTGAGCTACATCAACTATTTGGTTCAGGAAGGTCATATTTCAGATGTATTGGCCGTATGTGCCTCGACCGGAGACACGTCCGCTTCCGCTGCCTTATATGCCGCCTATTTGCAGCCGAACGTAAAATCGGCGGTACTGCTTCCCCACAAAAAAGTAACCCCTCAGCAACTTGGGCAACCTTTGGGAAGCGGGGCCGCCGTGTTTGAGATCCCGGGTGTTTTTGATGACTGTATGAAAGTGGTGGAAGCGCTCTCTGAGAATTATAATGTCGCGCTGCTCAATTCTAAAAATGCATGGCGGATACTGGGACAGGAGTCTTATTCATATGAGATTGCGCAGGCGTTCGAATACGATATGGAAAATCGAGTGGTCGTTGTTCCCATTGGTAACGCGGGAAATATTACCGCTGTGATGAACGGATTTTTAAAATTTTATGAGACCGGAATCATCACCTGTTTGCCAAAAATCCTTGGCGTTCAATCGGAACATGCCAACCCGGTCTACCGGTATTATCTTGAACCGGATGCAGCGAAACGGAAATTTACGCCCGTTGTTGTCAAACCCAGTGTTGCGCAAGCAGCAATGATCGGAAACCCGGTTTCAATGCCGAGGGTGATCCACCTGGTTGACGTATATAACCGTATGTCCGGGAAGCAGAATGTTTTTTTTATCGAAGTCACCGAACAATCGATCATGGACTGGGAGCTTTTGGCCAACAGAAACGGACATATTGCATGTACGCACGGCGGCGAATCTCTCGCCGGTTTGGTTGCGGCCCGAAAACAAAAAATTATCGAAGAAAAGGATGTCGCCGTGGTTGACTCGACAGCCCATGCCATCAAATTTTCAGGGTTTCAGGAGAAATATTTTGAAAATAATTTTGAAGCGGAATTCGAAATTTCTCCGGACCCTGCACTGATCAATGCGCCATTCTATGTTCATCCAAAGGGCTTGGCCAAAGTTCCTTCACCGGGCAAGCCGCTGGAAGGCGAAGATTTCGACCGGTTCGTAAACCAGACATCCAAGGATATCGCAAAACGGCTGGGGCTCAAAAAGGTTTTTAAGGCATGAAAACGCGAAGGTCATTTTTGGTATTTATTTTTTTTGTATGGATCACAGCGATATTTTTGACGGCCTGTTCCCTGGCATCCGCGGCATTTTACTATAAGAGCTACGTGGTGCGGTACGACCGCGGGTGGAACATATTGTGCGAGCCGTATATCGTCCAAAAAAATGACTGGATTTTCAAACTATTTCGACAAAAAGGCGAAATTTCCCACAGCGATTTCCCGGAGTTTTTAAGGATATTCGAACGGTTAAATCCACACATACAAAACATAGACCATATCCGCCCCGGCCAGCAGATCCTTATTCCCTTGAAGAAAGTCAATGAAGACATATTTTCAGAGGAATCTTCGGGTGTCGTTACAATCCCATATTTTAGCGCCAAAGGCTTGCCTGAAACAAAAACAAAAGCGTCCACGAGCTATCGCGTTAAAAGCGGAGATTGCGTATCGGTCCTGATTGCCAATAGATATGGAAAATACGGCATGGAATCTTATCGCGCCGGCGAAGAATTATTCAGGAAACTGAATCCGCAAATTGAAAATTTGAATCTTATTTATGCCGGGCAAATGATCCGGTTACCGAACCCCCAAACAAGCATCCAATTGCCGTTTCGGTCTTCCGACAAGAGTGCCGCACCTCGTGAGCATCCGGTAAGTGAAGGCAGCGTCGCAGTGTCTGATCAAAAAACATCGCCGGCTTCCGTGCTGAAAGTCGGCAAGAAACCGTCGGATTCCACGCTGTCCGATGTCGCATCGATATTGGATGCGAAGCTGTTTAATAAAGGCAGCTATTACCTTCCCAGGCACGGGCAGGAAGATTTTAAGATTGATCTTTTTAGGACTCCCTTCATGAAGCTTGATAACGGAACCCGAATCTTTTTTTTCAAGGGCGATGAGAATCCGGAATCCGAGATGACAATGATCAAAACCTTTTGGAAAGATGTGCGTGTCGTCACCATCGAGCCCGGTGATTCAACGGAGAAGATTTTGGGAGCGGTTTTTGGAAAACTAGAAGCGGGCGTTTTAAAACGTAAACTTGATTTTTCGGATCATGGCGTTGATGTTGAAGTCCGGGGGAAATGGATCATTGAAAAATCCCGTGAAATAGGAGAACCTGAACGGTACCTTTGTATCTCCCTTATTCATAATTATAAAGAACAGACACCGGCACCCATCGTTCGGTATCTGGATCAAAACAATATCGTCATCAAAGATATTATCGTGGGTGAAAACCCCGGCCCGCCGAAAGCAACAGTCTTCCCACTCATCAATGTCGGCGGGCCTCTGGACGTCGTGGTCAATGCCGATCGCAAGACATTTGTAAAGAATCTTCTCGCTGCCCTGGGATATCGATATATACCCGATAAACCGATTACATTTCAATATGCGGGGGTCCAGATCCAGGCGGCGTCAAATCTGGCTTCAGACAAAAACGGTAAGGCATTTTTAATCGATTTCGGAGATTTTTATGGTGATGCGGTTCAGGCCATCGAAAAGAGCGGCTATTCCATTATACAAATAAAAGACAATGACATTTTAGACGATATCATACAAAAGCTTTTCGGCGCCATGAATGTTTCCTTTACAAAAAATCCGGCGTTTTTAGCGGCAAAGCGGCCTGCTGCCGAAAACATAAAGCTGACCATCCCGGGTTTTTTAATGGATCATCAAGACGCGCCCGGGACGCTGATAACGCTTGCGCCGCTAAATCACGGAGTCATCCAATATTTGACCGATAACAACATCAGAGTCATTCGAATCAAATTTCAAAGGAACAAAAATGAGTAGACGTTTGTTGGGGGGGGCTTTGTTAACCATAGCGCTGTTGAGCATTTGGTCGTGTGCGCCAGATCTCACGGTGCAAAAAAAACAGGAAAAGGCTTCCAGAAATCTCGGAGAAGCATATTATCAGCGCGGGAATTACACTGAGGCGTTGAGAGAGTTTCTAAAGGCCGAGTCCCTTTACCCGGACGATCCTTTTCTCCAAAACGATCTCGGGCTTGCTTATAAAGCCAAAAAACAACCGGATCTTGCCATCGAGCATTTTAAAAAGGCCCTAAAGATCAATCCGGATTATGCACCTGCCAAAAATAATTTGGGGACGGCATATCTTGACAAAGGAGATTGGGATACGGCCATTAAATATTTCAAATCCGTGTCAAAAAACCTGCTCTATACCACGCCCCACTTGCCTCTGGCCAATCTGGGATGGGCTTACTACAATAAGAAAGAGTATCATCTTGCGGAAAAATACTACCGTGAAGCCCTTGATTTAAAGCCTAAATTTATCAATGCCATGCGCGGCCTCGGCCTGACATATATGGCCATGGGAAAGCTCGACGACGCGGCACAAATACTCGAAAGCGCCGTAAAGAATTATCCGGATGTTTACCTTTTATACCTCGATCTCGGCAAGGTCTATACAGAATCAGGCGAAGAAGATAAAGCGCTGGCGGCCTATCAAAAAGTTATCGAACTTGATCCCGGCAGCGAATCGGCCGCGAAGGCGAGCCGGGCGATTCAGGACATAAAAAGATACCATTATTGAACGGCTTTTATGTGTGACCCGACAAGATTGGCCTGCTTGAGCTGAACCACTCTCGGCGTAATAAATATCAGCAATTCATCGGTGGTGTTTTCTTTGGCGTCTGTTTTAAAGAGCCACCCGAGAACCGGTAGTTTTCGCAAAAACGGTAGGCCTTTTTCGTTTATATCCTTCCTGGTTTTTCGAATTCCCCCGATCACAATCGTGTCTCCGTCATTCACCAGCAGCTCGGTATAGGCTTCCTTGGTGGTGAAGGATATCTGGTTATTGATCACCGCGCCGATTTCATTGTTTTTGATAACGATTTTCATAGTTACCCGGTCATCGGGGGTAATATGGGGCGTCACTTCCAGCTCAAGGGCGATGTCTTTGAACTCGGTGGTGGTATTCCCGTCCGCATCCAGTTTGTTATACGGATAAGCCAATCCCTGTTTGATTTTGGCCGGCTTGTTGTCGAGCGTTAAAATTTTCGGGGCGGAAATGATTTTAACGCTTCCTTCGGACTCCGATGCCGACAGCTTTGCATCGATGATCTTGAATGTATTCCCCACCACTCTTGAAAATGAAATTCCAATCGCGCCGAGACTGCTCGACGGCGGATTTGTTGCGCTCATATCAAAACCCAGCGTTCCGCCTAAACTGCCATCCGTTCTGGTTCCGCTGACTTGCCATTGTGTACCGATTTCCCTGGAAAAGGTATCCGTGGCTTCAACGATCCGGGCTTCGATCATGACCTGAGGCGTCACTTTATCGATCTTTTTTACGATTTGTCTGGCTTCTCTAATTTTTTCAGCAATGTCCGTGATGATAATTTGGTTGTTTCTGGCATCGACGGTGACATTGCCGCGTCCTTTGGTCACGGTGATATGGGGCAACACGTCACTTTTTGCATTTGCATAATTGACGGGGATGTAAGCTGTTGTCATCGGTTCAAGGGTTTTTTTCTGTGCCTCCAGCTTTTGCTTTGCGGCGAAGGCGGCCTGTCTTTCCTCTTGCTCGATTCTTAAGGTTTTAAGAGTGGCGATACGGATGATATCGCCTTCGTAAACCATTCCGAGACCATTCATTTTTAAAACCAGATCAAGAACTTGATCCCATGGAACCGGCTTGTCAAAGGCTAATGTCACTTTTCCGGTTACGTCTTTGTCGATGGCGAAATTTTTTCCACTGACATCCATTAAGATACGAAATACGTTTTTAATGTCTGTTTCGTAGAAATTGAGGGCGATTTTTTCGCCGGTAAATTTTCCGGTTTTGACAGCCATTTTTTTCTGTTCAACGGTTTCTGCCGCTTCTACGGGCTTTGCTTTTGTAATCGTCTGAGACAGCACTTTTTCCCAAGGCGGAAGATTGGCCTTATCAAGGGGTTTTGGCGGAATCGTGGACGCTGCAAAATGGAACAAGATAAGATTGTCGGTATGTTCGATATAATAGGGTACCGGCTGTCGAAGCTCGATGATAAATCCCGCCTTGTCCTTCATGGCGGATGTCTGGAACGGTATGATGCGGTTGACGGCGCTTCGAAAGCGCGTTGTGATCAAAGGCCGTTGCCGGTAATCCGGAAGCTTTGAATGATAAAGATAAAGCAACAATTTTTTGTCACTGATCTTTTCAAGGTGGTATTTTGCAGGAATGGTGGTTCCGATAATAATAGTCGATTTACCCCCTTTTTCACTGGAAAAGTCGATCCGGTTCACCCACCCTGATTTGTCGCTGCCGGCCTGTGATTGAGAGGGCTCGGCGGTTGCAGATTTGATCGGCAAGCTCTTATTTTTGGAAGAAACCGACGACGTTGGATTGCTTTGCATTTTGGCACTCGACTTTTGGGCAATTTTCAGTGTCGGGGCGTCAACGTCTTGTTTTTTAAAAGATATAACAAGGCCCCCATCGTCGCGATTTACTTCATACGAAACATCTTTTTTCAATAAAATTTCGACACGGCTGGTCTCTTTTTTGGTTTTTAATGCGGATGTATGAATTGAGGCGATAATATCACTTTCCGGATGATAGTTTTCGTCGATATCACCAAAAGTCGTTTCAGGGAAATAAAGCATCACACCCGGCGGAGATGGCTGCTTGACGGACGTATAGGTCAGCATTTGATTCCCGCTGATCCGAACGATGCTTGCTTTCGGATCGTCGGTCGTGCTTATTTGGGTGATGAGCTTTGGTTGGGGAGATTCAACAGCTGGTTCCTGGGCTTCTTTAACGGACTTGGTGTTGGATGCACACCCGATAAACACGAGCAATAATATCACCCCAAAAAACGTGACGATGTTCATCTTTAACAATGTGTTGATCTTGCAATTCATACTATTCTCCAGGAGGTTTCTGAAGTTTAAGTGTTTTCTCTATGGTGACAACTTTGCCGTAAATATTCTCGCCCTTTTCTTCGATAATGATCCTGTCATCTAATATTCGTTTGACTTTACCGGATTGTGTTCCGATATAGGTCCCTTTTTTAACAATATATCCTTTCCCCGACGCTTCCTGGACCAAAGCTCTGTTGCCGCTCGGCGCGCGTATGATGCCCACAAGCGTCAACTGGCTGAGATTCAGCTTTTCAAGCGGTGTAAGGGGTTTTCGGCGCTTTATTTTGCTGTTTGAGGCAAGCGAGACGGTTTCTTTTTTGAAAAGGGGTTCAAAAGGATCCAGTTTCCCTTCGGGATTATATAAAGGGATTGTTTCAGATGGTTGCGCATTGACCGATACTGAAGCTTTGGCGCCCTGTTTTGAAAGATCGGATCCTTGGGGTTGCGGTTTGGATACAGGGGGTTTTATGGGCGCTTTTTTTTCTGCAATGATGATTTTTTTTGTAATTTGCCTTGAGGTTGTTGGGGGTTCGGATTTTTTGCATCCGCCCAGCAAAAGCAAGGATAAGATAATACAAGGGATGAAGCGTATAAATAAAGGATGTTTATTCATGATCTAAGGTTTTGATTGAATGTCTTTAATCCATGAAGCTTATTTGCGCTTCTTCGGCGTCGTTTGTTTTTTGGGCTTTGCTTCAATGAACCGGTACGTAATGGCCGTACAGGATGTTGTTAAATTTTCGCCCCCTTTTTCGGCGCTCATTTTGATATCGTCTATATTTACGATTCTGTTCAACCGTGACACTTTATCGAAAAAAATGGCAACATTTTGATAGCTTCCTTTTACCGTGATCGAAACGGGAATTTCAGCATAAAAGTCTTTGTCGCGTTCGGGCAACGGCCTGAACAGTAAAATGTCCAGCCCGGCATCCCGTCCGGATTGTGAAATACTGGACAGCAAAGAGGGGATCTCTTGTTTTTCAGGCAGCTTTTTCGTAACAACTTTAAATTCAAATTTGGCGTTTTCCAGTTTTTGCTGATATGATTTAAGCTGGCTGGCTTTCTGTTGTGCCACACTCAATTTCTTTTCCAACGAGCTGCTCTGTTTTCCCAGCGAGTCGATTTGACTGAGTTTCGGTAAAAAGGAAAAATAAAGGAAAGGTCCGACAAGCAATACAAAGACTCCCAAACACAATAAAATCCGGTAAAGTTTGGATAGCTTTCCGATCTTATCGGTGGTTTGAAAGAGCCAGTTTGATATTTTTGATGTATCGATTTTATCCATTATATTTTACCCGGTTTTTTGCCGGCGTCATTTTTATCCTTTGATTTATTCAAAGGGACCCTTTTACATCCGATGTCAAAGTTTTTAAGATTTAAGTTGTTAACGATTTGTTGTTTTATGTTTTTTAAGTTCACATCTTGGTAAAGTTTGGAATTTTCCAGCCGGCTCATAAAATCGGCAATGGTCTTATTATCCAAGGCTATCCCGTGGATGCGGATATTGTCGCCTTTGGCCTCAAAATTGGTGAACCACAGCCGTTTAACCGGCTTGTTCTCGCTGCTTGCTGATGCGCCGGACGGTGAACCGGAAGTTTTTTCAGCCACCATTTTCGACATATTTTCAAGAAGCAATACCGAAGCCCTGCGATTTTTTTCTATGTTCCTGATCACCTCGGTTTTTTGATTTAATTTTTCGAGGGCTTGTTTTATTTGATCCACCTTTTTGGATTTTGTTTCAGCCTGGGCCAATAATGTTTTTGTATTTTTTATTTTGGTGTTCAGGGCCGTAACTTTATGGGAGAGTCGGACATTAATCACAATTAAAATTGCAAAAACCACAAAAAACGCAAAGAGGAAAACATTGATCTGCCTGAGAATATTTTCTTTTTTCCGTTCTTCACGGTAAGGCAGCAGATTGATCCGTATCATTTGTCACCCAATTTTCGTGTTGCAAGGCCCATACAGATCGCGGCTTGAGGCGCGATTTTTTCAAGATATGAAGAATCAAACCGCTGGCCGTCGATCTCAAGGGCTTGAAACGGATTGATAACTTCGACTTCGGCGGATGTTTCGGCAGCCAGAAGTTCTCTGAATTTCTTAATGTTGGCGCCGCCGCCGCTGAGTATAATCCTGCTTATTTGCTCTTCAGGATAGGTAGACAAAAAAAAGTCGAGGGCGCGTTTGATTTCGACACACCAATCCGACACCACAGATGAAACGATATCTTTTAAATCATCAACAGGCATTGCATCTGAACCATCACCAAGTTTGACAGTTTCTGACTCCTCGATTGTGCAGCCGATGGTGGACGCAATTTTATTATTAATCTGATCGCATCCCAAGGAAACATCACGCATAAATTCGCTGATATTATCTTTTAAAATATTTAAAGAGGTTTTGCTGGCCCCGATATCGATCAATGCAAGATTTTCGTTTTCAGGAGGATAGTTCGATTCGAAAATATTTTGGAGCGCGAACGCATCGACATCGATGATTCGCGGCCGGAGTTTGGCCATTTGCATGAGATTGATATATTCGCTAATCATCTCTTTCTTAGCGGCAACCAGGAGCACATTCATCTGATTGGGGTTGTGTTCGCTTTCTCCCAGTATCTGGAAGTCCAGATTAACTTCGCTGATGTCGAAAGGGATATATTGTTCTGCTTCAAAATGGATGGATTCCTGCAATTCATCTTCCGTCATGGTCTGAACATTGATTTTTTTAACGATGACCGAATACCCGCCTATGGAGATCGCAACATTTTTTTCTTTGAGTTTTGAGGATTTGAAAAGTTCACGAATGTATCCGGATACGGTCTCGGGTTCTTTGATAGAACCTTCTTCAATAAGACCGGGTTCAATGTCGACGGTGTTAAAGGTTTTTAGGACCAATCCGGATTTTCCGTCGACAATTTCAGCGAGTTTTATGGTTCTGGACCCGATGTCCAGGCCGGCCAGGCAGTTCTTTTTCGAAAACAGATTCATTCGCTTTAATCACCAAAAATCTTGTTTTTGTCAGCAAGGTTGAACCCGAGCGCCAGAATAATTTTTCGCTGAGTTTCCAGGCGGCAGGGCATTCCTTTTTCAATGCGCGCAATCGTGATCGGAGACACGTTGGCTTTTCTTGCAAGTTCGGTTTTGCTCATCAGCAAAGACTCTCTAATTTTTTTCAGGCGGTTGCCTTTCATCCAGAATCCTTATTTATACCATAAGCAGAGATAATACCGTTATCATCCATGGATGAATAAAGGAAGCATTATTTACAGTGATCACTATTGTACCTTATATTATCAACGAGCTCAAGAGTTTTATGCATAATTATAGACAAATTTTAATTAATTACTTTATCTGGTAGTGATTTAGGTAAAAATACCATATATGGTATTGTATAATCAACGATTCTATACGTACAATAAAATAAATCCATCAATACTATCGCTGACGCCCCCTTACCGTTGAACGGGGCATTCCAGCGCCCGTGAAAATAAAGCATTGCCTTGACTTTAAAGGTCGATTTAACGTATATGATTAAAAGTCAATCGCTTAGTTTGTGTATTTAATCTCTTATTCGTTTTACGTTTGGGATGAACGATATATACCCTATCGGCATCACCCCATCGGAACTTTAACCGAAGTTTATGAAACAGCACGTCACAGAAGAAAAGGTAAAGCCGTTCAGGTTGGTTAAATACTTTAGCTTTACCAGCCTGATCCTCATATTTGTCGGTACGTTGATTTTTTCTTTGCTCAATACACACTGGGCAAAGGCCATGCAGGAAAAAAAAAGCGAAGAGTATGCCCGCGTTCTGATCGAAAATCTCAACCATCAGGTATTCTTGCAGTTCATTATCCCGGTTGCGCTAAAATTCGGAAAGATTCAACTGAGCAACGAAAAACAGTTTGAACGAATGGATAAGGTCGTCAGAAGCACGCTTCACAGTTTTAAGATCGATATGGTCAATATCTACGATATGGACAACACCATTTCATACAGCTTTGACCATTCGATTATCGGCAAAGAAAATGTCGGAGGCAAAGGATATAAAGATGCGCTTAAAGGGAAATACACGTCAACTCTCATACAAAACGGCAATTGGTTTGAGATTTTGCTTGGATTCCCCCAAGACAGCCGATTGGTTACATTCGCCCCTTTGCGCGCGGAGCAGCCGCTTTCCAGGATATCCGGTCCGGTTCTCGGAGTGGTTGAAATTGTGCAGGACTTAACCCGGGATTATAAAGAAATTTTCGATTTTCAGATTCGGGTTGTCATTACCGCTTCAGTCGTAATGGGCGGCCTTTTTTTGGCGCTGCTATTTGTGGTGAAGCGGGGGGAAGGCATCATAGAAAAGCGGGCTCGGGAGAGACTCAAACTCATCGAGCGATTAAACCGAGCCGAGCACTTATCGACATTGGGTGAAATGGTGGCTGGAATTTCCCATGAAATTCGAAATCCATTGGGCATCATAAAGAGCTCATCCGAACTCTTAAAGAAAAAAATGGTCAAATTCGATCCTTCCAATGCCATTCCGGATATCATCATTGAAGAATCCATACGACTGAATAATATTATTACCGATTTTTTAAATTTCGCAAAACCCAAAAGCCCGAACCTTTCAGCCTGTAACATAGAGGATATTCTTGAAAAAAACATCACTTTTCTGACATCGCAGATCAAACAGGAAGGGTACACCGTTGAAACGCATTATGATGAAAATCTCCCGGAAGTTGCCGCTGATGCGGATATGCTTTACCAGGCGTTTTTGAACATCCTGATCAACGCCATGCAGGCAATGCCCGGCGGCGGCATCATTCAGGTAAGCATTCATTCGGCTGATCATACCGTAACAATCGTGATTGAAGACGAAGGTGAAGGTATTCCTGAAGATCTATTGGAAAAGATATGGGACCCTTTTTTTACAACAAAAGCTAAAGGAACCGGCCTGGGGCTGGTCATCGTTAAAAACATTATTGAATCCCATGAAGGAAAAGTCAACATCATCAATAAACCGGACGCCGGATCCCGCGTCACAATCGCCTTACCCGTCAGTTAAAGAGCATCGTCATGGAAACCATCCTGATCGTAGATGATGAAAAAAATTATCCGTTGATATTAAGCGCGATCCTCGAAGAGGAAGGATTCGAGACCTTCACGGCGAACAGTGGCCGTGAAGCACTTGATATTCTATCAAATACCGATATCGACCTGGTACTGACCGATATGAAGATGCCGTCCATGGACGGTATCGAACTTTTAGAAAAAATCAAGGCCAAAGATCCAGATCTCCCCGTCATTATGATGACCGCCCACGGCACGGTGGATAAGGCTGTGGAAGCCATGCAAAAAGGGGCTTACAGCTATATTCTCAAGCCTTTTGATAATGATCGATTGATCATATATGTCAACAAGGCGGTCGGCATGTATCGGGTTGTCAAAGAAAACCGGCAGCTCAGAGATGCCGTGGAGTCGAAATATCGCCTCGGAAATATCATCGGAAAAAGCAAGGTGATGCAGGATGTCTTTGAAACCATACAAAAGGTTGCACCTGCCAGCGCCACGGTATTGATTGAAGGTGAAAGCGGCACCGGCAAGGAATTGGTCGCAAAATCGATTCATTTTAACAGTTTACGACGAGATAAACCGTTTGTCGCGGTGAACTGCAGTGCACTCGCCGAAAATTTGCTTGAAAGCGAACTTTTCGGTCATGAAAGAGGTGCGTTTACCGGCGCTGTGGCCATGAAAAAAGGTCGCTTTGAGTTGGCGGACACCGGAACGCTTTTTCTAGATGAAATCGGCGAACTATCACCCAATCTGCAGGTAAAGCTTTTAAGGGTGCTCCAGGACAAAATTATTGAACGGGTCGGAGGCGTCAAACAGATAACGGTGGATATTCGAATTATTGCCGCTACCAATAAACGGCTCAAAGATGAAATGCTGTACGGACGATTCAGAGAAGATCTCTTTTATCGTTTGAACGTGGTACACATCGTTCTGCCGGTTTTAAAAGAACGAAAAGAAGATTTGGGTCTTCTGGTCGATCATTTTATCGGAAAATATAAAGATGAACGAAAGTCCGATATTTTGATTAATGGTATCGATCCGGAAGTAAAACGCCTATTTTACGAATACCATTGGCCGGGAAATGTCCGTGAGCTGGAAAACGTTATTGAAAGGGCCATGGTGTTATGCCAGGGCAGTACGATAAAAGTGTCGGATCTTCCGAAAGAATTTAAAAACAGTATCGATAATTTTTTGGATATTGAAAGTATTCCCGCAGATGCAAAATTGGATGAAACGCTGGCCATGATAGAAAAGAAGATGCTCGAAAGAGCGTTGAAATTAACAAACAATGTGCAATCCCAGGCAGCGGAATTGCTCGGAATCGGCAAAAGCGGGCTGAATTGGAAAATAAAAAAGTTCAAACTGGAGATCGGTTCAAAAACTTGAACGAAAGGAATCGCGACGATATAATAATCATATCAAATGGTTGTATTACAGACGGGGGTGAGGGTTCAAAATTTTGAACAGGGCTGGATTGGCGTTAAATATCAGTTAAATGAATATGTTATGCTGTTTAGCCTATGGCAGCGTTCAAAATTTTGAACGTTTTTGAATTCAGTTCCTATAATTCTGTGGAAAATAAAAAGAAACCATCCGTGGGGATATATGATTTATCTCTCTATAATTACAGCAGATATGAATCGATAAAAAAAATAACAGAACCCGCTTAAATTTCTGGCAAGAAAATTGCATGAAACATTTTCAAACCTAATAATTTCTTTATCTGTTTTCCTCCTTAATGACCAATGACAAAAGTTCATTGGTCATTTTTTTTGATTTGTTTCAGAAATCCGGGTAACTATGAATTTTCCGATATTTTTTCCTTTACAATCTCGGTATATATCGACTCGGGGTAGTCGGATAAAATTTTCTTGAAAGCGCTGATGCTTTTGTCTTTATTTCCAACGGCGGCATACATCTCGCCCAAATTGAAAAGGGCTTCATCTTTGAGGGGGTAATCCTGAGCCGTGGCCACCATTTCAAAATAACCCGAGGCGGTTTTGTAATCTTTTTTTGCTTCATAACAATACCCCAGGCCGCTTAATACGAGATTTTTCAGGAACGGTTCATCGTTAAACTCTGCAAGCAGCTGATTATAAAGGGTTATTGCTTTACCATAATCTTTGGCGGCATAACACATATCAGCATAATAAAGTCTTGCCAGAATTCCTCCCTGCCTTTGAGAGTAGTTATTGATAATTCGTTCAAAATCCTTTTCGGCGCCCTTTAGCGCTTTGTCCGGCCCTTCGGTTTTCAGTAATGTCTGATATTTGGCGACACCTTCTTGAAGCAGGGAAAAAGCCTTGTTTTCGGATTTTTTCAGATAATAAAGCGAGGCGGCCCCAATAATTAACATTATCAAAAAAGCGCCAAAGGCACATGAGACTTGTACCTTATGTGCCGTGACAAAATCAAAAAGTTTTGTCCAAAAGGAGATGAACTCGTCGGGATTGTTGAGGTCTCTTTTTCGAGACCGAGATACCGATTTTCGCGCCATTATTCCTCCAGTAGTATTTTAATTCTCTGCCAGCCCGCTTCCGGAATGTTCGCCCCCGTCACCCGTGTCACTTCGTAGCCGCAAGCCGAGCCGAGTTTTCCGCATTTTTCAAAACTGTAATCGTTTACCAGCCCAAATAAGAAGCCGGACGCCCATAGGTCTCCAGCTCCCGTAGTGTCCTTAACTGCTCCGTCCCCAATGGGGTCTATTTTTAATGTTCTTCCGTTATGGGAAATATAGCTTCCCCTTTTTCCGACTTTCAGTGCTGCAATCGTCGTGTTTCTAGCCATGGCAGTGATTGCTTTTATGTCATCGGAATAGCCGGTGAATGCCTGTGCTTCATCCTCGTTGGCGATCAAAATATCGACATAATCATTGACAATGTCATCAAGAATCCTTTTCGACCCCTCGACGACCGTAAAACTGGCAAGGTCCAGTGAAATCAATGCGCCTGCGGATTTTGCCGCTTTTAATGCCGCCAGAATGAGCGCCTCATTAAAGAGAAGATATCCTTCGATATGGACAATGGCGGCATTTTCAAAACATTTTTCTGTTATTTCAAATGGCTGAGCTTCCGATGACGCGCCTAGGAATGTAAACATGGAACGCTGAGCATCGGGTGTAATAATGGACAACACCCTTCCGGTGGGTGATGATGATTTAAAAAGAGCCGGATCGACATTGTTTTTTTTCAGATCGGTTTCAAACAGCCGGGCCATCTCACCACGGCCGCTTTTACCGACAAATCGTGCCGGTCCCCCGAGTTTGCCGATACCCACAACGGTGTTGCAGGCCGATCCCCCCGGTACGAGGACGGGTTCTTGGGTGGTATATGACAACGTCTGTTCGATGAACTCCCTGTCAACGTATTTCATTCCACCTTTCACGGCACCGGTTTTTTTCAAAAATTCGTCGTTCTCATAAGCCAGAATATCGATCAACGGGGAACCGATACCGACGACCAATTTTTTCTTCTTGTCATTTTGTTCTAATTTCATCGTTCACCACACCAGGGACGCAAGATTCCATCCGCTGTTTTTTGTCAGGGGATGTTTTATGTTGTCAAAATACCATAAAACGGCGTCTTCGTCTATCGAGTCGTTTTATTCCTTCTTCTTCTGCCGCCTGCAGGGCCGTTTCATAATCCGTTTTCGACGGATGAACGGAGAGTGCTTTGATATCTCCGGCCCGGCCGCAGGGTCGGTACTGCGGCATGATATTGACATAGGTATTCTTTGAAATCCTGCGGGCGATAAATCTCATAATTTCCCGGGTTCCTGAAAGCCCCGAAGGCAGCACCAAATGCCTGAGCAGGATGCCGCGCTGCGCAATTCCCGCATCATCGATGACCAGATCACCCGTCTGCCGGTGCATCTCCAGCAGCCCCTGTTGAGCCACCTCAAAATAATTTTCGGCGTTACAGGTTGCTTTTGCGATGGCCGGTTCCCAGAATTTAAAATCCGGCATATAGATATCGAATACACCGTCGAGAAGCTTCAGTGTTTCAACCAAATCGTATCCACCGGTGTTGTAGACCAAGGGAAGCGAGAGTCCCTTGGGGACGGCAACCTCGATGGCGGAAAGAATCTGGGGCACCACGTGGGACGGGGTAACAAAATTAATGTTGTGACACCCTTTTTTTTGTAACCAAAGCATGACGTCGGCCAGTTGTTGGTCGGATATTTCTTCGCCTTGCCCCAGATGACTGATGTCATAGTTCTGGCAGAAAATGCACATCAGATTGCAGTGCGTAAAAAAAATCGTTCCCGAACCATGGGTGCCGACCAGCGGGTCTTCTTCCCCGAAATGCGCGTTAAAGCTTGAAACGTAGGCCTTTTCACCGGTTTTGCACACACCGGTTTCGCCGGCCGTTCGGTCCACCTTGCACTGCCTGGGGCAAAGGGTGCAGGATTTTAGGATTTCACGGGCCGTTTCGATCTTTTGGGCGAGCAATCCCCTTTTAAACGTTTCAATATACGCGGGTTCAAAATGGTCCATTCTAAGGATCTCTTAACTTAAGAGTCGCTGTCAGGTTTGAAAAGATATTTCACGCGAGATATCAGGCGCCGATCATATTTCCCCCCTGATATACCAGAAAAGCCATGATCCATGCAAGCACCGTGCTATAGGAAATACTGAAAATCATCCATTTCAAAGAAGCCGTTTCCCGCCGGATGGCCGACAACGTTGCGAGACACGGCATGTACAACAACACAAAAACCATCATGGCCAGTGCCGCGGTCGATGTCATGCCGGAAGAGACCAGAGCGTTCTCAAGGGCTTTCGAATCCTTCTGGTCGGCGGCATAAAGGATTCCCATGGTGCTGACAACGATCTCCTTGGCGACAAAACCGGTCAAAAGGGCCACGCTGCCGCGCCAGTCGATACCGATGGGCGCAAAAACAGGCTCGATGACCTTGCCGATACGGCCCATATACGATTTCTCAGCCTTTTCGGCGGCTTTGGATTTTATGAGACGGTCAACGGCAAGATCCATTTTTCGTTCCAATATATTTTTTTCAGAATCCTTTTCGGCGGCCATTTCCGCTTGATAGGATCTTTTAACCTGTTCGATTTCCGATGCATAATCCTTAGAATAAGATATATGTTGCGGAAAGGCCGAAAGCGTCCAAACCACGATGGAACCGATAAGGATATAACCGCCCATTTTTCTTAAAAAGATTTTGCTTCGATCCCACATATGGATCATCAGGCTTTTGATCATCGGGATTCGGTACGGCGGCAATTCCATGACAAAGGGCGCGTCAGCGCCCCTCAAAAGAGTTGATCTGAAAAGACGGCCGGTGATGATGGAAAGAACAATGCCCAACAGGTAGATGCAAAAGATCACGGTTCCGGCCCTGGCGCCGAAGAAAGCGCCCGCCAGAATAATGTAAACCGGAAGCCGGGCCGAACAGGACATAAACGGCGTAATGAGAATGGTCAGGGTTCGATCCTTTTCGCTTTCTAAATTCCGGCTGGCCATGATGGCCGGAACATTGCATCCGAACCCCATCAACATAGGAATAAAGGATTTCCCGTGAAGCCCGATCAGGTGCATGATCTTATCCATCAGAAACGCAGCTCTGGCCATATACCCCGTATCTTCAAACAGGGCGATGCAAAAGAAAAGAATCAGAATATTCGGCAAAAAGATAATGACGCTTCCAACCCCTGCGATCACGCCCTGGATCAGAAAGTCCTTGAATATATTGTTCGGAAGCGCCTGGGCCAAAAATGACGAAAGAAGTTTTATGCCGCTGTCGATCCAGTTCATTGGATAGGTGCCCAAGGAAAACGTCAACTGGAACATGGCCCAGATAAAAAAAATAAAAATCGGAAACCCGATAAACCGGTTGGTCAGGATAAGATCGATGTTTCGGGATATATCGACGCGCTGTTTTGTGGAGGTGGTCAGGACCTCCATGATGATTCCGGCGATAAAGCCGTACCGCTCGTCGGTCATAACGATTTCCGGATCATCATCAAACCGGTCGATGAGAAAATTACGTTGATTATCGATGTCTTCAAGAATTTTCTCTTCGATAGTGCCGGTTTTTTCCAGGATGCGCTTTTTTACGATTTCGTCGTTTTCAAGGAGTTTGATGGCCGTCCAACGAATGTTGTATGACATTGCGTCGGCGCCGTGGTTTTCGATGATCTTTTCAACTTTCGAGATGGCATCCTCGATGTCTTTGCTGTACTTTACCTTTCGTTTTTGGGGAGCGGCGCTGTCCGACTCGGCCAGCGCGATGGCCTGCTCCAAGAGCGTTTCCATGCCCTTGTTTTTGTTGCCGACGGTAAAGACCACGGGAACGGCCAGAAGTTCGGAAAGCTTTCGGTCATCGATTTTGAAGCCCCGGCTTCGGGCAACATCGGCCATGTTTAAGGCGAACAGTACGTTGCAATCGATTTCTCTCAACTGCGTTGCCAAATAAAGGCTTCGTTCGAGATTGGATGCATCGATGATATCGATCACCACATCCGGCCGTTCTTCCAGAATATAATCCCGGGCGACGATTTCTTCTATGGAAAAAGGGGTTAAACTGTATGTTCCGGGGAGATCGACGATTTTCAGATCGTGACCGGAGTGTTTGATGGTCCCTTCCTTTTTTTCAACCGTGACGCCGGGCCAGTTTCCGACTTTCTGGCGCGTGCCGGTCAAGTTGTTGAATATGGTGGTTTTGCCTGAATTCGGGTTGCCGGCGAGGGCTATTGTGAGGCGTTTTGGGGTCATATTTCTACGGTAATTTGTGCGGCTTCTTCAACACGGAGTGATATATGATAGCCCTTGACGATCAATTCCACGGGATCTTTTAACGGCGCATATTTTTCAACATAAATTTTAGTCCCTTTTAAAATGCCCATTTCGAGGATCCTCCTGCGAAGCGGTCCGTTTCCGCCCACGCGAACAACGGTCGCGGTTTGCTTTTCTTTCATTTCACTCAACAACATCCGTTTATCTCCGTATTCAGCTTCTAACCGGTTCAACCAATATTTTTTCCGCGAGTCCGCGTCCCAAAACATAGCGATTGTAGTCCGCAGCGATGACCATTTGTCCTTTATTGAGGTTGGTCACGATGTCGATCCGGTCTCCGATTCTTAACCCCATGGATAACAGCCGCATACGGGCGCCGGCACCCCCTGTAAATTCTCTGATTTCCACATGCTCCCCCTGTTTGGTATGAATTAGCGGCATGGGGCGTATGTGATCTTTGAGGCAATTGGAACAGATGCCGTAGATTTCCATTTTGTGCTGAAGCATATGAAAATTATGGGCCGCGGCGATCCGGCCCTGCATTTGTTCGATGTGTTCGTCTTTGAACTCATAAATATTTCGACATTTCGTACAGATCATGTGATCGTGATGATGACCCAAATGCCAATGTTCGTAACGCACTTCTCCATTGTCGAATCTGTTTTTCCGGGCAAACCCGAATCGACACATCAGCCTCAGGGTGTCCCTGACAAAGTCGGTCGTGAAAAAATATCCGTTATCATTAAGGAGTTGGGCCAGCTCGCTCACGGTAATGTGACGTTCGGTTTGAAGAAAAACTTCCAGGATCTTGAATCGATCTTCGAACTCATCGATGTTTTCCTGCTGGAACAGTTTCTGAAATTGTTCTTTTTCCCGATGGTGAACACGTTTCATGTCGATTCCTATAAAAAGGCTAATTTTAGCCGTTGTGAACAATCACAAGCACCCATGACAGTAATGCCTGTTCAAAGCGTTGTCAATAAAGGCGAAGGCCGGAGACGAAACACTTAGCTCAATATCTAATGCCGTGTCAAGCTGCCGTAAATACGCAATAACTTATCCGGAAGTTCACGAACGTCGGATATGATATTGTAATGAACGTTTCCGTAAAGATCATCCAGATTGGGATCACCGGCAAAATTGACGGTAATGGCATGGGTGAATATATTTTTTGAACGGGCTTCCAATATGGATTTTTTCGTATCTTCAATGGCATATTGATGTTTGTAGTCCATGTCATTTGGAAATCCGTCACTTAATACGATCAGCAACCGGACCTTTGAAGAGACCGCCTCCAGCTGACATGCGGCATGCCGAATGGCGGCGCCGATCCGGGTATTCCGTTTGGGCGCCAGGGCATCGATGCGGCCCTTGACCGCATCGTTTAAGTTTTCCCCAAAGTCTTTGATTCTGAAATAATCAACCCCCAACCGCCCGGTGCTGGAAAAACCCGCGACGGCAAATTCATCTCCCACGACCTGAAGCGCTTCGCAAAACAGTACGATGGCCTCTTTTTCAACGTGAAGTATGGTTGCTTTGGAGTTATAAACCGTGTTGGCGGTAGACCGGGAGAGATCCACCAGCAACAAGGCCGTCACGTCTCTTGTCCGTTTGATATGTTTGATATAAAGCCGATCGGAGGGGATTTTTCCTGCTTTCTTATCCATTGCAAAATCCAAAAGCGCCCGATAATCAAACTCGTCCCCTTCCACCCACTGTCTCAATCGCATCAACCCTTCGGGTTTTAACAATTCAAATGCATAGCGAATACGCTGAACAAGCCCTCTATGTTTTTTCAATGTTCGGATATAAAAGTCGCCCGAAGATGCAGGTATGGATCGATCCGCCACCCTGACGTGAGAAGAGAGATAATCCGTAAGATGGCAATCCCATTCTTTGTACCAGAAAACAGATCCGATATCGTCGTCGCCGTACACCGGCACAAGTAACCCGTTATCTTGCAAATGAGAGAGATCCAGCCATGATAAGTCAATGGCGGTTTCATCGGCAATCCTGTCCGGCCGGTTTTTATTTTGATAATTGAGAAGTATCGAGTGAATATCTTCATGGGAAAGCATCCCTTTGTTCGCGATCAATTTCCGGCGAATGTCCGACTTGTATACCTTGTATCCTTTGACCGTCAATCGAACGGTCAATTTTGCCGCAGTTTTCTCAATATGGCGATGGGTCATATAAAACAGATCGGGGCGCAATTTTCTTTCAAACGGGGTTCGCAGTGGTTTGTAGTTTATTTTCGAGTCGTTATCATGTTCGGAAATTTTAAGCACCGCGTCGATAACCGGATAGGCTGTATGCACCAGCCCGGCACAGGCCTCAACGCTGTTGTCGGCGGCCATTGCGGTTTTAAATTGTTTTTCAATCTTAATGACAACACGCGAAATGGTTTCATCAACTTGATCGGAATGTTCGATACCAAGGCCAAGCCCTATATTAAGGTATAATCGGAAAACAGCATCCAGGCGCCCCTTTGGGTCATTCATATGAAAAGCCTTTTGATGCAGCAACGGAAGCGTCCGGCGGATCAGGCCGGGGTAACGCTTTTCGAGCAACAACCGGATGCGGCCGTGTTCAAATACGGTAAAAAGATCGGCTGCCAAATTCGGGGTCGGAAATATCAGAAAAAACCGTTCGAGGTCGGACATTTCCTCTGGATCGACGCCGGCATCGGCTTTGACATACGGATCCCGGATATGGGTTGAAGGTGGATATTTTTTCAGTGCCTTTTCCAGGTCGAAATCAAACGTGCCAAATTCAAAATGCCCGGCTTCAAGTCCGGTCAGGCATTTAAACAGTGTTGCGTTTTCGTTTTTTGAAGGGAACAGATTGATTTCGTCGGCCAGATAGATGGTTTTTCCGTCTGAACAAATGAATGTTTTTCCGTCATTCCGATTCACCAAGGAATCCGGCAAATCAGACAGCGGCCGAATGGATATGGGAAGGCCCGTGCGGGCGCGAAGATAGCGGCTTAACGGGTGTCGAATCTCGGAAAGCCCGACCGCCACCTGCATATCCGCATATGCATCGAGGCCGAGGTTCGATTCCAGCGATAAAAATTTTGAAGCGAACTTGATGTTTCGCCTTGCTTTGTCCAAAGCTAAAGATACAAAATCCGCCAAAGCGTCTTGGGAAAGCAGGTGCAGACCTTTTTCCATGCCGCGTAAAAAATGATCGAACAAATGATAATCGGCTGTAATCACCCGATGAAGCTGTTTGATTTGCCAGGTTCGTTTTGAAACGGCAAAGGATCGAACGGCACGCGGAATATGATGGGCAAACATCTGGCACTGAACATACGACATATCCTCGGCGAAAGTTACACTCAAAAGATCCATATAAGCGTTTGCGGCGCCAAGGTCCTTTTCGTTCAATATGTCGGAAAGCCCGGCAAAAGGATCCTTTAAGGTATAGATTCCCTTGTTCAGCATGATCTTTAGTGTTTGTAAAAAACGTTCTAACAACCGACCGTCGCTGTGCATGAATACCGGCACAAGATGTTCGGCCATAATTTTTCCCAGCGTCGGCCCTTGCTTTCCAAAGGAACGGACGAGTTCCCGGTAGCGATGAAAATGTCTGGAACAAACCTCTCCGATAAGGTTCGAATACCCTTTGGCCACGGAATGACCGAAGGATCTCTCTATGGATAGTGCCCAAAGGGTTTCTTCTACCAAAACAGCCACATCTTCTTTAAGCGTGTCAATGCCCTTGTTCTCCAGCGAGGTGTTAACCGCGGTAAAAAGATCCGGGTCAGCCGTTCGGAGGGGTATGATCAGTTCTCTGTAGTTCATTATTCGATTTTTCCATCATCACATGGGATACAAATCGTCCACATGCCGATTTATAAACAGCATATCACAATAGTCTTTTTTGAAAAGATTGTAAACAATCGACGTTTTTGGTCTGGATTGTCAGAGAAAAAAATGATAAGGGAAAAACGATCCTTTCCAATCGGCCCCAATAGATAACCGTATCGGTGATAAAAGGAGGATCTGCCGCCATGATAAAGTATCAAAACATTCTTCTTATTTATCCGAAGGTCCCGAGCAATACTTACTGGAGTTTCAAACATACACTAAAAGTAATCCGAAAAAAAAGCGCCATGCCGCCGCTGGGGTTGATGACCATTGCCGCCTTTTTCCCGGATACCTATCATCTCAAGCTGGTCGATATGAATGTTTCACCCTTGAGCGACAACGATATCGCGTGGGCGGACGCCGTATTTATCTCCGCAATGATCGTTCAGCGGGTCTCCATGGAGGACGCGATTCGACGCTGCCGGCAATTCGGCAAAACCATTGTCGCAGGCGGCCCCTTTCCAACATCAAATCATGAGGACATCGCGGGCGTCGACCATTTTCTCACCGGAGAGGTGGATCAAACCTTGACGGATTTTTTACAGGATCTGGAAAAGGGTATCGCGAAACCGGTCTATGCCAAACCGCCATATCCGGATATTTCCAATCTGCCGGTCCCGAGATTTGATCTTCTGGATATCACGGCCTATGGTTCCATGTCCATTCAGTATTCCAGGGGCTGTCCCTTCCACTGCGAATTCTGCGATATCTGGTCCATTTACGGCAACAAACCCCGGTTGAAATCTGTCGGCGCCATTTTGCACGAACTGGATACCCTGTTTGATCTGGGATGGCGGGGACCGGTGTTTATTGTTGACGATAATTTCATCGGGAACAAGAAGAAGGTCAAGGCCGACCTTCTGCCGGCCCTGAAAACCTGGCAAGTCGCGCATGATTATCCCTTCCATTTTTTTACCGAAGCCAGTATCAATATGGCGTCCGACGAAAACCTGCTGGCGGCCATGCGAGAGGTCGGATTCAACCAGGTGTTTATCGGGATTGAAACGCCCGATCCCGAAGGACTCAAAGAAACCGGCAAGATCCAAAACTTGAATTCGGATATGGAGGCGTCGATCCGGTCCATCCAACGACACGGAATGGAAGTGATGGCAGGTTTTATCCTTGGGTTTGACAATGACAAAGAAGACATTTTCGATCGTCAAATTGATTTTATCCAGCGAAATGCCATTCCCAAGGCCATGATCGGCTTCTTAAACGCCCTTCCCGGAACCCGTCTTTACCGGAGGCTTATGGCCGAAGGGAGAATTTTAAAGGCTTCCATCGGCAACAACACCCACAACATGACCATCAATTTCAAAACCATGATGGACCCGGGGCGCTTAAAAGAAGGATATAAAAAAATTCTGAACAGCATTTATGATTTCAATCTAAAGAATTATTTTGATCGTTGCAGCCGTTTTCTGGACACGATTGAGTATACCGACTATTTTCAGCGAAAAATTTATTTCGATGAAATAAAAATCTTATTCAGGTCAATTTGCCTGCAGCTGTTTACGCCATATGGTTTTCAGTATTTTAAGTTTATTTCCCGGAACATGATCAAGCATCCCCGTATTTTTGCCGAAGCCGTCTCTTTGAGCATTTCCGGGCACCACTTCTACACCATTACGCAACAAACTCTGAAAACCGAAAAAATCGCCTCGATTCTCGACGAGAAATACCATTATTTTTGCGATTTGGTGAATGAATCTTCCGAAGCCATGAGGACCAATTCAAAAAAGCGCCTTCAATATATGACAAAGCTCTGGAAAGAACGGGTAAAACTACTCAAGCAGATGCAACATACCATCGATCACATCCATGGGGATTATCGTTATGAGCTCAGTCAAAAATATTTTGAGATCTCAAAAAAAATGCGAGAGAAACTGGCGAATTTCGAAACCATGGTGATGGGAACCGCCGCGCCGTCCCGGCAATAAGAGAATACCCAAAAAAACGGGATATTTTTATTGACAGACCCTACCACGCTGTGCCACATATTGCACGGTGATTTTGTTGATACCGGTCCCACGAAAAAGAGGGGGGAATTTATGGATTGCAAGGAATTTGCAAAACTTCGGAAAAATCTGAACAAAACCCAAAAAGAAATGGCGCAGCTATTGGGGGTATCCATCAAGGCCATACACAGCTATGAGCAGGGCTGGCGAACCGTGCCGCCTCATGTAGAGAGACAGATGTTTTTTTTGACTGCCAGAAAAAGAAGTAACAACAATAAACAAAAACCTTGCTGGAGCATTAAAAAATGTCCCCCCAAACAGAAAAAAGCATGCCCTGCATGGGAGTTTCAGGCGGGCAAGTTTTGCTGGTTCATCAACGGAACCATTTGCTGCGGAACAGCCCACGAAAAATGGAAAGAAAAAATGGCGCTATGCCGTTCCTGCGAGGTTCTGGCGTCGCTCACGGGATCTGACCCGGGTTAAGGACTGCCGGAAAGTGCAAATCGTTATGTAGAAAAAATCCACAATTTCATATATTGCTGATTATATAAGCTAAAAAAACGATCGATCCCTCATTATCGGCCGCTGTTGCCGCCGCACTGTAGTATTTCCCCACATTTGACTTTGGTGATGAAATCCCCATGCCCGATCCGCTCCTTTGTTTTTTTTCATAAATTAACAACGATATTAGGCAGATAAGCTTTTACCCATTAAATGATATGGTTTCTGGCATGCGCCTTGCTCTAATCGTGTTCAAAAAAAATGTTAAAGAAAGGAGCATGGGAAATGGCTGAGAAAATGATAAAAAATCAGAAAAAACGGTTTGGTTACGGGGGGTCCTACAGAAAAGGCAACCGGGAAGATCTCGGCGGGAGATCTGAAATCGGGGCGGTCTTCGGGGGTCAGGTCTGGATGTTTACACCGGAAAAGACGGCCGATGTGAACAATCCTTGTATCTGGATGCAAGCGGGTGTTGTCACCCATAAAGATTGTAACAATTTTTATGACTGCAACACCTGCAAATACGACCTTGGGATGAAGAAACAGGTTGAAAGGAAAAATCAGATCAGCTGGCAGGATGCGATGCGGAAAAGACCGGGGAAAAAGAGAAGCTGCAGACACAGCCTTACACGCCGTATCGAGAACAGAATCTGCGGTCTCAATTATAATTGTTCCAAGTGCGATTTCGATCAGTTTTTTGAAGATGTTTGGACCTTAAAAACCGGAAATATTCCCTATGACATACAACATGTCAAAGGTTTCGACGTGCCCATGGAATACTTTTTTCATAATGGACACACATGGGCCCGTATTGAAAGCGGCGGATGCATTCGAATCGGCTTGGATGATTTTGCGCGCAAACTTTTTGGCAAAGCCGATGCCTTGGATCTCCCCCTTATGGGAAAAGAGCTGAACATGAATACCGTTGGTTGGGGACTTCGGAGAAACGGCAATCCGGCAGACATTCTTTCGCCGGTGGGCGGCGTCATTGTCGAGGTGAATTCAAAAGTTCAAGAAAATCCGGAAATTGCCAATGAATCTCCGTATGGCGATGGATGGCTTTTCATGGTGCGAACACCGGATGTCAAAAAAACGGTCAAACATCTTATGACGTCTACCCAAAGTCTTGACTGGCTCGATAACGAAATCCATACGCTGGAAGAAATGATAGAGGCCCTTTCCGGTCCGTCGGCATCCGACGGCGGGTACTTGCAAAATGATATTTACGGGACCCTGCCGGATTTGGGCTGGGATAACTTGACGAAAGCTTTTTTCAAGACATGATGTTTTATTTTCGAACATCTGGAAAAATTTAGCCAAACGATTTAGAAAGGCAGGCAGTAATGGATGTCATTTCTTTGGAACATCGATTAAAGGAAACACACACACCTTGCATTTGGATGCAGGCCGAAGTCGTTCGACGCAAAGATTGTACGAGAAATTATAACTGCCATGTCTGTCCTTTTGACCGGGCATTAAGACGTGTCTGCGATGAAAATGCAAGACGCATCAAACCCGGTAAAACCCTCAAGGGAAAACACGGTCAACTTGTATTCTGGAAAGACCGGTTAAAAAAAAGGCCGTTGTCGAAACGCCCGTGCCTCCATCATATGAAAGGACGCATCAATTTCAAAGTCTGCAGCAGAGAATACAGATGTGAAGATTGTGAATTTGATCAGTATTTCGATGATCAATACACCGTTCATGCCGCGGTTAAGCCCGTCGATTTCATCGATGTCGAAGGCATTAAGATTCCACACGGGTTTTATTTTCACAGAGGACATACGTGGGTTAAAGTGGAAGAAGGTTCCGATGTTCGCATCGGTTTGGATGACTTCATTCTCCGGATTCTGGGTCCGCCGGATCACATCGAGGCGCCCCTTATCGGCAAGGCTTTAGCGCAGAATTCCGATGATATTGTATTGAACCGGGGGACAAACAGGGCCAAAGTTCTCTCACCCGTTAACGGTGTGGTGACTGCCGTTAACCCCAACGTAAGAAATAATGGAAGCCTTGCCAATCAGGATCCTTACGCCGAGGGCTGGATTTTGAGGGCACATTCTGAAACGCTTCGGAAGGACTTGTTAACGCTGATGATCGGCAGCGAAACAAAAGATTTTTATAAAAAAGAAATGAATCGTCTATATCAAGTCATCGAAGACGAAGCCGGCCCTCTGGCAGCCGATGGCGGCCAGTTGGGGACCGACATCTACGGAAACATTCCCCGGATTGGCTGGAATCGCCTGGTAAAGCTCTTCCTGCACACTTAGCTTGAGACCTTTGCAACATGGCCCCTTTTTGCCCAATTTCTGCGTCAGGCTCAAATTTTAATCCTCAAAATACTTAATGTGTTCCTGCGGTTAAAATTATCGCCTTCCTTGAACTTGAACAAAAATGAGCATTTTTCAAAGGTCTCAGTGCATAAAAGCGGTTCCGGGGTCAGCGTTCAAGGTAAGGTTACCGACGATCTTCAGATTTTTGACATCCTTTTCATTTCATCTTCCAAAAGAACCTTGCAGTAACGACAAAGCCGGTGTGTTTTTCGATCGACATCTTTGATGGTTCGGCAATAATGCATGCAGCAGGCATGATCTATGCAATGGCGGAGATTGAACGTGTGACCCAGTTCGTGAATTGCTTCTTTTACGACCCGCTGGATAAATATGTCCGACTGCGCTGTTCCAAGACCTTCGCTTAGACGATGGGTTGAAATAATGCATGCTTTTCCGCCCAATTGTGCTTCGCCATAGACATAGGTCAATATGGGGATAAAAAGATCCACGTTGCAAATGGCGAGTATTTTAACGGCTCCGGGAGGAACCAGGTCCGCCAGTTTTTCCAGAATCGATGTGGAACAATGCTGGTCTCGGCTTGATTCAAAGGCAAAATCGACGTTTTGAAGCACTGATGCCGTCAACGCGTCGTAGCCTGTAATCCGATGGACTTCCCGGACGACCTGCCGGATCAGTTGGGGATCAAAATGCCCTATGGGAGAAATGATGATATGTTCCTGCACGTTTTTTGCGTTTCGGTTTCCGGGCATTGGATATGTAAGGACAAATTTCCCACCATTATAAATTTTTGTGACTGAATAGGTCTAAAAATATTATGTCGGCTTGTTAAGGTCATACCGTTTAATTTTGCTGTAAAGCGTGGAGCGATCTATACCCAAAATCTGGGCGCTTTTCGATATATTCCATCCGCACTCGCGGAGTATTTCGGAGATATGCGCTTTTTCAACCTCCCTGAGAGAGCGGTGCTTGCGAGGTTGAACGTTTTCATGGCAGAAAATCGGTAAATCTTGGGGCATAATGGAGAGGCCCTTTCCGACCACTACGGCCCGTTCAACGGCATTTTCCAGCTCTCTGACATTCCCCGGCCATTCGTAAAGCATCATATCGTCTATGGCTTCACGGGTGATCGTTTTGACCGGCTTGTTGGTTTCCAGGGAAAAGCGGTGGAGAAAATGTTCGGCAAGAAGCGGGATATCCTCTTTTCGTTCTCTTAGCGCCGGCATCCGGAAAGAAACGACATTCAGCCGGTAATAGAGATCTTCTCGAAGTATTCCTTGTTTAACGGCGTCCACGACGTTTCGGTTGGTGGCGGCAATAACCCTGAAATAGGCTTCATGGGGTTGTGTGCCGCCGACACGGTAAAAAACGCGATCCTCCAGCACATGCAGTAAATCTATTTGCATTCGCATGCTGATTTCTCCGATCTCATCCAAAAACAGTGTGCCGCCGTGCGCCATTTCCAATCGTCCCTTTTTGGTCTCTTTGGCGTCTGTAAACGCGCCCTTCTGATGACCGAACAACTCGCTTTCCATGATATGACTCGGAATGGCGCCGCAGTTCACGGCGACAAAAGGACCATTGGAGCGGGAACTTTTGGTATGGATGGCCTTCGCTGCCAATCCCTTGCCGGTGCCGGTTTCACCGGATATCAAGACCGTAGATTCCATGGGTCCCACGTCTTCTATCAGGTCAAAAATTTTCTGCATGGCTCTGGATTGGCCGATCATGCTCTCGAAGCGGGTGCGTTCCCGGTATTGTTCCCGCAGAAAGATGTTTTCCCTGGCCTGAGCCTGATGTAGGATGATTTTGTCGATCAGCACACCGAGTGCATCGGGATCAAACGGTTTAAGAAAATAATCATAAGCGCCTTTTTTCATGGCCTCAACGGCCGTTGAAATTGATCCGTATGCCGTGATCATGACCACGGCCACATCGGGATCGCTTTCCTTGACCAGCCTGAGAACGTCAAGTCCGCTCATTCCCTCCATCTTTATATCAACCAGGAGGATATCGAAACGGGAGTTTTTCAATATTTGCATGGCATCTTCGCCGCTGGCGGCCGAAACAACGTCATGGCCGTCTCGTTTCAGCCAGCCGGCCAAAGACTCTCGCATGATCATCTCATCATCGATGATAAGGATCTTGGTCTTATCCATAAAATCCTCCGCGTTGGTCGGGGGTTACGGTGGGTTGTTTCAAGGGGAGTCGTATGGTAAAGATATTACCTTTTTCTTCACCGGGTTTCACATAGATGGTGCCGCTATGATCTCTGATCAATCCGTAGGCCACCGACAGTCCGAGTCCGACACCTTTTCCTTTCTTCTTGGTGGTAAAAAAAGGTTCGAAAATTTTGGAAACATCCGCTTTGGGAATCGCGACGCCGGTGTCTTCAAAACTGACGGAAACCTTGTCGGATTTTTTCAGGAATTGGCTTTTCACGCTCAAAGTACCGCCTTTATCCGTTTCAATATTTTCAGCGGCATTGGAAATGATATTCATAAAAACCTGTTGAAGACAATCTTCCGAACCGATAATTTCAGGCAGATCCGGATCGTAATATTTTTCAATCTTAACCCCGTTCAGTTTAAGAAGGTTCGCATTTAAAAACAGCGTTTTATCGATCAGCCGGTTGAGGTCCACCTTTTTAAAATCCATCTTGGATTCTCGGGAAAAGGCGAGCAGATTCGTGACGATTCGGCTGATACGCCGGGTTTCCGTTTCCATGAGACTCAAATAGTGAAGAAACGTTTCGATATCTTTCTTCCATCCGATCGATT
>Ga0307440_1000041_pt1 | contig 48672 bp, 50 predicted proteins | sample SalMarWE160410MG_FD_202150 | JGI IMG/M metagenome (GOLD analysis project Ga0307440, IMG submission 202150) | Salt marsh sediment microbial communities from the Plum Island Ecosystem LTER, Massachusetts, United States - WE1604-10 | ecosystem: Environmental > Aquatic > Marine > Intertidal zone >...
AAAACCAATATAAGGCACAATATGTATCAGAACAGGTTTTCGGCTGGACGTGCGTATGTTTTAAGTATCATATGAATAGATTCGGGCTCAGAAGGGACGAAAATATTTCTGCAGGATCCTGTTCAATGTCAAATATCCAAGGACTAAAGGGAAAGGAGGACAGAAACGATGCAGGAACAGGGGCCATTTTGCCAGAGTTGTGCTATGCCCATGAAAAAAACGGAGTTGTTCGGGACCAGGGCCGACGGAGCCAAATCCGAGGAGTACTGCACCTACTGCTTTCAGGAGGGCAAATTCACGGAACCTGACATTTCCATGCAGGAAATCATCGACAGATGCGTGGCGATCATTGGGGAAAGAAATATTATGCCTGAAGACGAGGCCCGTGATCTGATGACCAAGGCCATTCCGACTCTCAAGCGGTGGCGCAAGACGGAGTAACGGAACAGTTGGTGAAGGATAGGAATGACGCAGAGAGCGCTAAGATCTTGTTTAAAATTCTTTCTTTGCGTCCTTTGCGTCTTTGCGGTGAATTCGTTTTTTCGGTATGGAGACACCAGCAACGGGAGGGAAGTCAGACAGATGTGACTCCGGCCCTATTTTCGTCTGCGCCAGCAGGTTTTGGCCAGAGAGCAGTAGCGGCAAACAGAGCCGACCTTCTTGGAGGGATAGCCGGGGCCTGTCCCTATGAGGCTTGATGCGGACTTGAAAGGGATCAGCACCCCGCTTTCATTGAGATGCACATGGATTCGGTCCATGGGGATGAGCGCACAGAGTTCGTCCTGGCCTTCCACGGGCCAGCCTTGAAGGGACCCGGGCGCCAGGGAGCCGCTCACTCCCCACCCGCGGGATTCCGCTTCCTTTTCGGCGAGCCGTCGAACGACCTTGCCCACCTCACCAAGCGCCACTACCCCAACGCTGTCGAGCAGATAGGCGTCGAGCAGGCGCCTGTCCCTGTGGAGTTCAGCGATCCGATCATTAATGGCAGCGCCGATGGTAACCGCACTGACCATGGCCATTTCCGCCTCTTCCATCAGATCGGAATGGGGTCCCATGTTGAGAGAAACCGCGCTACCTGTCTCGCCTGAATCCAAGAAGACGGTTTCTCCCTTCACACCCTGAACGCCTACCCACTCGTAGACGGCCCGGGGACGAAACAGCTTTCGAGATTGCTCGATGACCGCCGTGGTTTCGTCCACCAGCGCTTCCGGAGCCCTTTTGCCCCTGTGGAGTTCCAGGACCACCTCACGTGCATCAAGGGTGATGTCGATCTCTTCAAGAACAGGCATGGAACCTCAATTTTCCTTTTTGTCCAATTCCGGAAAAACCGTGGCCAGCGGGAAACGGAGGGTAAACTCAGGGTCCATGGCGAGTTCAATAAACCGTACGGCACCGGAAAGCCTGGCCGTCTCTTCCCGTTGCTTTCCATCCAGCAGGGCCATGATCGCCCCTACACCCGCCAGGTTCTCCAGGGACAGGACCTCCCCGGCAATCGCTGCCCGGGGGAGCATGCCGATTGCGGCAGCATTCCGCCAGTTGAACCGTGCCCCGAAGGCGCCGGTGAGGACTGTCCGATCCACTCTGTCCACGCCCGCGTTCCGCATCAGGAGCTCAATGCCCACAAACAGAGCGGATTTTGCCAGTTGGAACTGCCGTACGTCCTTGAGCATGATGCTGATATTTCTTCCCGTGCCGCTCTTTTCGGCCGGGACAAGGACATATTCCCTCCCAATTCCCTGTTTATCAAGGATCACGCCGGGGCTCCCCTCCTTCATCCGACCGCTGGGGAGCAGCGCACCGATCCTCCGCATTACCGCCATGGCATCAATGAGGCCGGACCCGCAGACTCCAATGGGAGGCATACGATCGGAATCCCCCAGGACCGAGCACCTTGGGAGTCCTGTGACCGGATCGATATCGACCTTGTGAATGGCACCTGAAACCGCCCGCATCCCACAGGTGATCTGCGCACCTTCCAGGGCAGGACCTGTGGCACAGCTCGTGGCCCACAATCCATCACGGTTTCCGAGAACCAGCTCGCCGTTGGTACCGATATCGACAATCAGGGTGATCTCATCTTTTGCATGAGGGCTTTCAGCAATGACAGCCCCCATGGTGTCTCCCCCCACAAATCCGGAAATGACCGGGAAGACGAAGAGGTTGGTCCCCGGATTCAGCTTCAGGCCGATTTCCGCGGCCTTGAGATTCAGGGCCGATCGAAATACCGGGAGATAGGGCGAGACCCCAAGTCCGTGCGGATGGAACCCGACAAGAATCTGTTCCATGGTCGTGTTCCCCACCAGGGTGACTTCGTCAATATCCTCGGGAGCGGCCCCCACCTGCTCCACACACCGGGCAATGAGGAAATTGATGCCGTCGACAACGAGCTCGTTGAGCCTCCGGAGCCCGCCCTCCTGATCATCCGCCATGGCAATCCTGCTGATGACATCCTCCCCGTAACGCCTCTGGGGGTTTACCGACGCAGCGCATGTCAGCACCTCGCCCGTCTGAAGGGCACAGAGATAGGCCGCCAGTGTCGTGGTCCCCATATCCACAGCCAGGCCCATGCTTCGCGGCCGGTTTCCGGCCATGACCGCGGTCACGCCCCGGTGCCGGTGATGCACCAGTGTGCTCTCTCCATTGCTCACCACCGGAAGGCTCAATTGGCGAAGGGCCTCCAGGTCGTCCATGCGAAGGTCCCGACCTGCAATGGAATGCGCACGCTCAACCACCCATCCGGCCAGGTCCATGGACAGCCCCTGTGCCGGTCTGGGCGGTTCGCCTTTTGGGAGGACAATCCGCTCAACCATGGGGTCCACCGGATAGTATCCCGTTAGGCCGGTTTTCCCCCTGGCTTCCCCGCTTTCCGCCATTTGTTCCGGAATCGTGACGGTGGCATCCCCCTCAATCCGTGTCTGGCAGGCCAGCCGAAAGGATTTTTTCAATTCCCCGGGAGAAAATATATCCAGCTCCGGCTCGCTGAGCGGCGACAGGCTTCCGGGCGGCTCAGCGATCACCCGGCATTTCCCGCAGAGCCCCTTGCCCCCGCAATCGGCGCGCAGGGGGACATTGCTGTTGGAGGCAGCCTCACTGATCGTGGATCCGTGGGAGGCTTCGGTGGGAATCCCCATGGGTTCAAGCGTGATTTTACAGGTACCAGTCAATTTTTTTCACTTCACTTGCGTTTCAGGTATGATCCCATACCAACAGGTCATGGCTTGCTTATGCTCATAAGATTTTCAGGGTTTTCCTTCTTCATCCCATCCCTGGAGGGCATAGTATTCCTTGAGCATGAACTCCTGGTCCTCTTCCTTCAGAACATGGTCGCTGTGCTCGAACTTCCTGTAGAATGCCTTGGGTAGACGATCGTCCTCCGGCTTCAATCCTTCACGCAGGTTGAACCGCCTGATCAGGGTGCTGATATCAGAGGCCTGTTTCCGCAGCGCCTTCTTCTCTCCGCTGAGCCCGGTCGTGGCATGAACCACGTCCCCCAGCATTTCCCATTGGTAGAGGTCCCTGTAGAAACGGCAAAAAACAAGCGTGTCAAAAAGGGTGAGCCTGTCCTCAAACTCCAGGAAAAGCTTTGCCTTTCCCTCCACCTGATCCGGACCGATCATGCCGCTCAATTCAGGTTTGTAGAAGGTGGTACGCAGGTGGCAGGCCCCCCTGTCGGAAGTGGCGTAGGCCAGTCCCATCCCCTGCAGGGCACGGGGATCATATCCCGCGGGTTCCATGCCCTTGACGTGCACCGCAATGTCCTCCAGATCCCATTTCCTCGCGGCGAACTTGATGCCGTTGGCCAGGGTATCGCCGATGCCTTCCCTTGCGGCGATCATGCGCAGGAGCTCGGCCATGGCGTCCACATCGCCATAATCAATCTTGTAGTCCACCTTGCCGCGTCTGGCCGCCTCGATGGTAAAACCGCAGAGGTTGCCCGCAGAGATGGTGTCCATGCCCAGGATATCGCAGATGTCGTTCAGATAGGCGATTTCTTCTATGCTGTCCACGAGGCAGAGACCTCCGAAGGCATAGATGGTCTCGTACTCGGGACCTTCCAGCTGAAGCCCAGCGTGGCGTCCATTGAGAATCTTGGTCATGCGACCGCAGGCCATGAAGCACTTGAGACAGGCGTGGGGCTTGACCTCGCAGGTCTTGTGAAAGGTCTCCGCGCTGATCTTTTCCCAGTCGTCATACCGCCCGTCCGTCCAGTAACGGGTGGGAAAGGCATTGGCGTTGTTCAGGACCTTGACCATCTGGGAGGTACCCATGCTCTTGTAGGCCTTGGTACCCGGGTTGTCCTTGCCCTCCTCTGCTATGGCCCTGGAGATCTTCTTGACGGCTTCCGCATCATGAACTTTGCGCTTCCGGTCCCCCTGGAATACGATTGCCTTGACCTTTTTGGCCCCCATGACCGTTCCCACACCCGTCCTGCCGCAGGAACGCCAGTGGTCGTTCTTGATGACCCCGAAACGTACCAGGTTTTCCGCAGCAGGGCCTATCACGGCCGCTCCGGGTTTTCCGAAATGCTCATCCGTCCTGGCAAACCTCTCCAGCACCGCATCTTCCGTCTCGTAGGTGCCCTTTCCCCAGAGATTCCCGGCATCGTGAAAATCCACCCCTTCGGGATGGACAGCGAGTACGGCGGGGTCCGCGCTCTTCCCTTGAACGACGATAGCATCAAACCCGGTGGAATCGATGGCCTCGGGGACCCTTCCACCTGAGTAGGACTCCGCGTAAAAACCCGTTTGCGGAGATTTCGTAAAGACCCCGTAACGGCATGATCCCCAAATGGTGCTGCCCGTAATGGGACCGGTGGCCAGGATCAGACAATTTTCCGGAGCAAGGGGATCAACGCCCGGGGGATTGAGCTCATAGAGCAGATAGGAAGCCAGTCCCTTGCCCCCCAGATATTTTTCATAAATCTCGTCACCGAGTTTTTCTATTTTAAAAGCCCTGTTATCAAGGTCGATCTTGAGTATTCGTCCATAGAATCCATCCATAACAAACCTCCTTTGACGTAATATTTCCTGACTGATTAGAACTCCAACTTCTTTGCCCTGAATGCGGTGATGTACTGAATGCAGAAGTTGTCCTTGCCTGTCAGGGTTTCGGCTGCAATAATGCCGGCCATCATCTTCTTGTCCAGTGGATTGACAATGGCCCCGTCGAGCCCCTTGGAGATGGCCATGACCATAAAGTTCTGGTTCAGGAATTCCCTTTTTGGCAAACCGTAGGAAATGTTGGACAATCCGCACATGGTGTGCACGCCCTCGAACCGCGACATGATCAGTTCGATGGCGTGGAGGAACTCGCTGCCGAACTGGTTGTTGGTCGAAACCGGCTGTACCAGCGGATCCACATAGATGTTATCCAGTGGCACATTGTTCTTGACGAGGCCGTTGACCAGCTGGTCAGCGATACGCAGCCGATCATCCACCGTCTCCGGCATGCCCTCATCGCTCATACAGAGAGCGACCACTTTCAGATCCGTCCCGCCAACGAGGGGAAGGAGGGTTTCGTAGCGGTCCTTCTCCAGGGATATGGAGTTGATCATTGCCGTACCCTTATGAACGGCGAGGGCGGCCTCTATGGCCTTGGGATCGGGACTGTCGATGGCACATGGGCCGTCCACTGCCGATTGCACAGTGGTGACCAGCCATTTGAGGTATTCCGGCTCCTTCCCAACGAAGACCCCTGCGTTTACGTCAATATAATTGGCTCCTGCCTCAAATTCGTCTCTGGCAATTTTTTCTATAGTCCCGGCATCCTGCGCCTCAATGGCGGTGCCTATGGCCTTGCGGCTTGCGTTGATCAGCTCTCCTACAATAATCATGATTCTCTTCCCCTCTTCCCGGCGTGCCGGTTTCTAGCCCAACATCTCCTTGGCCTTTTCCACCGCCGCAGCGGCGCTGGCACCATACCCGTCGCCTCCTATCTTGTCTATGAAATCCTGGGTCACAGGGGCACCTCCCGCCATAATCTTGACCTGGTCACGCAGACCGGCCTCCTGGAGGGCCTGGATCGTCTCTTCCATCTTGGGCATGGTCGTTGTCAGAAGGGTCGACATCCCAACAATATCCGGGTGATGAGCCTTCACGGCATCCACAAACGCCTGAGGTTTGATCCCCGTGCCAAGGTCGATCACCTTGAACCCGGCCCCTTCCAGCAGCATGGCGACCAGATTCTTTCCAATGTCATGAAGGTCCCCCTCCACAGTGCCGATAATCACGGTTCCGGCACCAATTGTATCCCCCTCTCCCAGGAGGGGTTTGAGGATATCCATAGCCCCCTGCATCGTCCTGGCCGAAAGAAGCACTTCCGGGATGAACATCTCACCGGTTTTCATCTTTTGACCCACCGCATCCATGCCGGGCATAAGGCCGCTTTCGACGATTTCCTTGGCGGCTTTGCCCGCTTCCAGGGTCTGTTTGACGATACTGTTGAGTTCCTCACCTTTACCTGAAATCACCAGTGCCGCAATCTTCCCGTATGTTTCAGACACGTTCCTTTCTCCCTATGTCGTCAAGAAATGCTGTGAAGCAGATTTCCAGATTACCTCTCTTTCGAAACACCCCGGTCTATTTCTGTTTCTTCCACAATGAGGGAATCACCCAGCTGTTATCCCGGCTTTCGTATGAAGGTCGTCAGCTTTGGTGAAAATCTACTCACAACATTTTAGCGTTTAAGTTGCCTATGCTCGTAATCGGATTTTGCTTCCATTGTCAAGACAATTTTCCCCACAAAATCCATTTAGCAGGAGATCGTGAATGGTGTCAGGACTCTTTATGGTTCTATCAATATTGGGGTACAAGGTGTTTGTGCCCTTCGCAATGATTTTGCTCAGAGGGTATTGCGTCTCAAACGCTTTTCTGATAGGACACCACATGACTGTGGACGAATCATGGGCTAACCGTATTCCTTGCCGCCAGGGAGAGAAAAGATGTCAGGTTTGATGGAAATCCTCTTGATCGTGCTGATTGCCCTGTGCATTTTTATGCTTCCCAGACTGCTCACCGGAAAACCGGAGAAGGAAATCCGCCCCCCTGTTCGTTTCTTCGGGCTCTCCGGATGGATGCGATTGGCCCTCATGGTCTCCTTCCTTTGGCCTGCCATACTCGCGCTCTACCTTAAACCCTGGAACACCCACTGGCCTCCCTTTTTCTATGCAGCTGTGGGCCCGGTGGCCTTGAGTTGGGGAGTCTTTTGGGTGGTCTCGGGTTTCAGGAAAAAGGAAAAATAGAGAGTGAGGGTGTTGCCGCTCCGAAGGCTACATGGACCAGGTCAATACGGAGGCTGCCCAGGTCAGGCCCGCCCCGAAACTGACGAGCAGCACCTGATCGCCCTTTTTCAGTCGTCCCTCCCGGTTGGCTTCATTCAACGCGATGGGGATGGTGCCTGAAGATGTATTCCCATATTTATGGATGTTCGTGTAGACGCGCTCCATGGGAATCTCCAGGTTGTCGGACAGGCCTTGGATAATTCGGATATTAGCCTGGTGCGGGACGACAAGGGCGATGTTATCGTTCTCGAGGCCATTGTGTTCCAACGCCTCTCTCGATATGTCTGACAGGCACCTGATAGCCCGCTTGAAAAGCTTGTTCCCCTCCATTTTCAGCAAGAAGGGCTTCTGATCCAGACATTTCAGAAATTCGGGGGTGTAGGCATTGCCGTACGAGGCATAAAGCAGATCCCAGGCAGTGCCGTCTGATTTCAGATGTGTGGACAGGATGCCACCCTCCTGCGGCTTGGACTGGACAACCACAGCCCCGGCCCCGTCGGCGAGCAGCACGCAGGTGCCCCTATCCTCCCAGTTTACGATGCTCGACAGCCTTTCCGCACCGACCACCAGGGCACACTTGGACATCCCGCATTGAATGGCGTTATCCACCATGGCCAAGGCATAGAGAAAACCTGCACACCCCGCGGACACGTCAAAGGCGAAGGCATCTTCCGCCTTGAGATCCCTTTGAACCATGCATGCAGCTGAAGGAAATTGACGATCGGGCGTCACCGTACCCACGACGATCATGTCCAGGCTCCCGGGAGAAATCCCGGCCATTTCCAGCGCATCCCATGAGGCCTTGACGGCCATGTCAGTAGTAGTTTCCTCTTGTTCTGTTGAAGAGATCCGCCGCTCTTTGATGCCGCTGCGGCGCATGATCCACTCGTCGCTGGTATCCACCATGCTCTCCAGGTCCTTGTTGGACAATATCCTCTGGGGCATAAATGAACCTGTCCCCGTAATATGTGATCGAGCCACTTTTTATTTTTCCCCTATATCGTATAAGAAAATATTTGCATATTATGAGACGACAAAAGATTTTTCAAGTCAAGGGAAAAGAAGACAGCGCATGGTCTTCAGGGCAGTCCGATAGCGTTCCAGCGGCAGATCTTTGGTCTTGGTCATGCCGATACCATCAATGCCTGCCGCGTTGCTTTGTCCATTTAGGAAATCCTCTCCCCATATCCGCGGACAAACCGTTCAATTCGATCCAGGGCCTCTGCAAGTAGATCCTTGTCAACCGTGCATGAAATACGGATACATGTCTTTCCTGAAGGTCCAAACGCACTGCCGGGTATCACTACCACTTGTTCCCGGTCGAGCAAGTGCAGGGCAAATTGTCTGCTATCGCTTGTAATCTCCGCAAAATCCGGAAAAATATAAAACGAACCAGCCGAGGGGTACACCCGGACACCCGGCATCTCTTTGAGACGCCTGTAGGCGAGAGCGCACCGGTCTTTGAATTCCTGTGCCATCTTTTCAAATTGTTCTCTGTCCGCTCTTAGGGACGCGAGAGCCGCACGTTGGCCCACATTGCTGGGACAACTGGTAAAATAGGTTGCCACCTTTGCCACTTCATCCATAAGCCATTCCGGGCCATAGCAGTACCCGATGCGCCAACCGGTCATGGCAAAGGCTTTAGAGAATGAATTGACAACCATGGTCCTTTCTGCCATCCCCGGCCGGACATAGATTGATTCAAAGGGTCCTTCGAAAGTAAGGCGGTCATAGACTTCATCAGAAATCACAACCAGATCGTTTTCTACAGCTATGCCGGCCAATTCATCGAGAACATCCCCAGGGATAATACAACCGGTTGGATTGTTGGGAGAATTAATGATCATTGCCTTCGTTTTCGGGCCAAGGGCCTGGGCCACCCTTTCCGGTCTTACAATGAATCGATCCTGAAAGCTCGTGGGCACAAGAACAGGCCTTCCCCCGGCAAAGACAACCTGCGCCTCGTAGGAAGGAAAGTGAGGTTCAATGACAATCACTTCTTCGCCGGGGTCCAGAATGGCGCGCAATCCTGCAATGAGTGCCCCCATGCCACCATGTGTTACGCACAACTGTATGGGACTTAATTCAATACCTCTGGCATCTTTGATATATTTCAGCAATGCTTCTACAAGATGCCGGTCTCCCCGGGAAGGCGTGTAGTGTGTGCACCCATCCAAGGCGTCTCCCAATGCCGCTCGACATATTTCGGGAGGAGTATCGAAATCCGGCTCGCCGATGCCAAGCGAAATCACATTGTTATATGCTTCCGCCCGCAGAGACATTTCCCTGATGACGGACGGGACTATTTCACGAACACTCCTGGAAATATTATGTTTCATAACGTCTTCTTACATATACCCTAATAATCTTGGAATATACAGAATCAACCCGGGAAAATAGGTTACCAGCAACAGGACTCCGATCTCCAGGGCCAGGAACGGCAGGACGGAACGAATAATAGTGGTGAAATCCACTCCGGTCACCCCGGCTACCACAAAGAGGCAGACACCCAGGGGTGGGGTAAGCAATCCCACCACGATATTCAGGACCATGACGAACCCGAAGTGGAGAGGGACGATGCCGACCGCCTTGGCAACCGCCAGGAGTGTCGGCGCAAGGATAATAATCGCAGCTCCACCCTCCAAAAACATTCCGATAAAAAGCAGGAAGATATTCATCAACAGGAGGATTAAATAGCGGTTTTCCGTAACCGAGAGCATCGCCTGGGCTATATGGCTTGGAATCTGTTCAGCGGTAAGCACCCACGCGAATATGTTCGCCATGCCGATAATGAGCAGCAAAACTGCTGTTGTGGTGCCGCTCTGCACAAAGACATCGATCATATCCCTTAGAGAGAGTTCACGATAGACAAAGACACCAAGAATAAAGGCGTAGAACACAGCAACGGCCGCAGCTTCAGTTGCCGTGAAGACCCCTCCCAGGATTCCTCCGAGAATGATCACCGGTGCCAGGAGCGCCGGCCCGGCGGAAAGAAATGCTTTTCCTATGGTCTTGAAATTAAAAGGAATGTTTTCGCGGGGATAATGGTAACGAAGGGCCATGAAATAGCTGAGCGCCATCATGGAAAAACCCAAAAGCAACCCCGGCACGATTCCGGCGGCAAAAAGACCGCCTATGGAGAGACCGGTGGTGACCCCCATAATGACCATGAAAATGGACGGTGGAATGATAGGCCCTACGGTTGAGGAGGCAGCTGTTACCGCCGCGCTGAAACCGGGCTCAAACCCTTTGCTCACCATTCCCGGGACCAGTATCGTGCCCATTGCCGCAGCATCTGCCACAGCCGATCCACTGATGCCTCCGAAGAACATGGAAGCGACTATATTTGTATGTGCAAGTCCACCCGGTATCCGGCCAACCAGTACGTTCGCAAAATCGATGAGCCGGCGGGTCGTCCCTCCCCGGTTCATGAGTTCCCCTGCCAGCACGAAGAAGGGCACGGCCATCAACGGGAATGAATCAATACCCGTAAAAATTCTTTGGGCCATTACGCTGAGCATCACCCCTTTTGACCAAAGAGCCACAAGAGATGTCAGCCCCAGGCAGATGGCCACTGGAAAGCCAAACGCAAGGGTTATGAGGAACACTACTGCCAGTAGAGAGGCCAATGTCCGGGGTTCCTTATGAAAATCTAGGACGGTGTTTCATGTTTCCCTAAATCAAGGACGGCAGATGCCAGTCTCATTCTTTCACCCACGGGAGTTGGAAAGAGTTCATGCAAAATTTCCGCGATGAGGTCCACTGTCATCATGATGGCGCCGACAGGGACAGCCATGTAGGGGATCATCATGGTAATTTCCATGGCGGCTGATAATTGGGGATAATTGAAAATGGCCAGTCCAACTCCTTCCCAGGCGATAATCCCCATAAAACCGATCATGCTTAGACGGACCACGCAAATCAGGACCCTGGAAATCCGCACAGGGAGGGCATCCACCAGTGCCGTTACACCGATATGTCTTCCCTTTCTCAAGGCCACAACACTCCCCATCATTCCAAGCCAGATCATCAAATAACGGGCAGCCTCCTCACTCCAGGGGACGGGTTTGTAGATCACGAAACGGAAAAAAATCTGGATCAAGATGATGATAGTCATGGCGATCCCTGTGATCACCATGCCCCAGGAGCAAAATCGAATCTGCATTGATGCAACTCTATTAAAAAAGTAAGAAACAGATTTCATGGGAACACAAATTGGCCAAACGGATCACAATCATGAAAATGATCTGTTTGGCCATTAGGAGAAATGCAATGCGACGACTATTTTTTCATTTTATTATACAGGTCGTTGGCCATCTTTATATGTTGCTCAATAATGGCGTCAGCCCGGCTTCCCACTTTTTCTTCAGCCCTTTTTGAGGCTGCCATGGCCTCATCCACCCACTCATTGCCGACCTTTTTCCGAATAAATTTCAGACCAGCCGGCTGGGCAATTTCCCTGAATTGGGCCAATTGCTCCTGCGTGGGTTTGTAAATATTCATGCCATGAGAGCGCAGTTTGCCCTCGCATTCCCTATTTGCCTGCTGGCTGAATCCATCGTGCACATGGGCCAGGAGGAGTGCTTCCTCACCAATGATCTTCTGCTGCTCCTTGGTCAACTTTGTAGTAAACCACTTGTTGTTTGCCATGATGAAAAGGGGATTGTACAGATGCCCATCCAGGATCATCTGGTTCTGGACTTCGTAAAATTTCATGTCATTGATGAGGACACTGGGGCATTCCATGCCGTCAACCACACCCTGCTGCAACGCCATGTAAAGTTCACCAAAGGGAATGGGTGTGGGATCAGCACCAAGAGCCTTGACCATGGCCATATGGGCAGGATTCTGCATGGTTCTTATCTTCAGCCCTTTCATATCGGAGGGGACTCTTATGGGCCGTTTATTGTTCGTAAAGTGGCGATACCCGTTTTCAGTAATGCCAAGGCACCGCACTCCGGTTTTCTGCAGAAAGCTCTTTTGAAATTTTTTTCCAAAGTCGCTTTCAAAAAATTCCCATGCGGCCGGGGCGCTACTGAACATGTAGGGGATATCGAACACCATAACAGGAGGGAAAAAACCCGGGATCGGCCCAGAAGAGACAAAAATCATCTCAATACTTCCCATACGGGCGCCTTCCATCATTTCCCGTTCATCACCCAGCTTTCTGGCATGATACGGTCTGACTTCAATTGCGCCATTGGTCCTCTTTTCCACATTATGTTTGAATATCGCGATGGCCTTTACCGAGCGGTTATCCGGATTGTCCGGACCGGCGTTTGCCAGCTTTATGATTACCTTTGCTGAAGCGCTTGTCGTGAGGGCAAATACGGTCAACAGCAGAATCAAAACCAGAACACATCTCTTCATTTTTTCCTCCCCTTGTTTTCTGTTGTTTCGGTTGATGAACAAGACCCCAAGGACAACTCACAGGGAAAACAGATATCGCGTGGCCTTTCCAGGGAAACCAACCAAGGCCTCGATATCTCCACATTTTGAAAGCTTTTAGTAACATTGCACCAATATTCTGTCAAACCATTTCTTGTTTTCACGGTTTCGGTTTTCCGTATCATCGAAATGCGAAAGGGCCTTCAGATATCAGTTCCGTGCACATGATGTTGTTTGAAAAACCGCAGGCTTTTTCATTGACCCCATGACCTTGCCACCATAGAATTGATTCAATATTGCATGTTCAGCGAAAACCACCTGGAAAACAGATATGGTTGATTTGAACTGCGTTGACGGTGAGGTTGTATATGATAGAAGGGGCGAATTGGACTGATACTCATGCCCACAGCCCTAGGCGCCTTTTTCCTATGGTGCCGTCTTTGCCAGGTCCAATAACATCCCTGATCTAGGAAACGCTTCTCCGCTCCTCGAGGAAATAGCCTTTATGCAAAAAGATTCCTTGACGAGGAATCCCTATCTGTTTAGAAATGTCTCAATGACTTCAGTAATCATCAGGAGGTAAAAAATGAACAGACTTAGAAGAATCTTGGTTTTTTCCGTGTTTGCCTGTCTTATTCTCGCCATGTATGCATGCCAGACCCCGGCCGGCCGGACCGCCGGACAAGTGGTGGATGACGCTACCATCACTACCAAGGTGAAGGCGAAACTCCTCCACGATTCCATTCTGAGCGGTTTCGCCATATCCGTGAATACTTTCGAAGGGGAGGTGACGCTGAACGGCGCCGTGAATTCCGTCAAGATCAAGGATAGAGCCAGTCTGTTGTCCCGCTCCGTCATTGGCGTAAGGGAGGTGCACAACCTGCTGAAAATAAAAGAATAGGGAAATGGCTGGATGTGCCGGGCCATCTCTCTTCGTGACTAAGCAGATTATTGTCGGCGGGAGTAAACAGGATGCAGGAAGAACTCCGTGCAAGTGCAAGAAAATTCCAGGGCACCCTTAAGGCCCTTGGATTTAACAACGAGGTCGTTGAACTGAAGGAAACGACCCGAAGCGCCAGGGACGCGGCCCGCGCAGTTGGATGCCGAGTGGAACAAATCGCCAAGTCCATTGTCTTCAGGGGTGGAAGAACCAATCATTCCATCTTGGTTGTTGCCAGCGGCCCAAACCGGGTAAACGAAAAGCAGATCAGCGACATTATTTCCGAACCCCTCCTGAAAGCGGATGCCGATTTCGTTAAGGAAAGAACCGGTTACGCCATCGGCGGTGTCCCTCCCCTGGGCCATGCGGAAGCACCGGTTACCTTCATCGATGAAGACCTGTTGCAGTATGAGGAGATCTGGGCGGCCGCAGGAACGCCCAACGCGGTTTTCAAGCTGGCCCCTGGAGACCTGCAGAAGATGACGGACGGAAGGGTGATTTCCGTTAAATGATCCTTTAGGGCAAGAGACTATGTTGACCACAAGACCTACTATTGAAGAAATTCGAGGGGCCGCTGAACGTATCAGACCTTTCGTTCACCACACTCCTGTCCTCCGTTGCAGCACATTGAATGATCTCCTGGGGGCGGAACTCTTTTTCAAGTGTGAAAACCTTCAGAAAGGGGGTGCCTTTAAGATCCGGGGAGCGACAAATGCCGTCTTTTCTCTCGACGACCAAGAGGCATCAACCGGCGTGGCCACCCACTCTTCCGGAAATCACGCGGCTGCCATTGCCCTGGCCGCCCGATGGCGTGGAATCAAGGCCTATGTGGTCATGCCTGACAACGCCCCGGATGTAAAAAGAAAAGCTGTAGCAGGATACGGGGCGGAAATCACGCCATGCCTGCCTTCCTTAAAGGCCCGCGAAGAAGGCCTGGCCGGGGTAGTTGATCGCACAAGGGCAACCTTTATTCACCCCTACAATGACTATCGCGTTATTTCAGGTCAGGGCACAGCCGCCTTGGAGTTGTGTGAGGAAATACCCGATCTGGACATGGTGATCGCCCCCGTGGGCGGGGGCGGCCTGCTCAGTGGGACGGCGATTGCCGTATCGGCCGTCTCCCCAAATACCCAAGTTTTCGGCGCTGAGCCGGAGCAGGCAGATGATGCCTTTCGCTCTCTCCAGGCCGGCAGGATCATTCCATCCGATCATCCGGATACCATCGCCGATGGCCTACTCACCTCTCTTGGAGACCTGACCTTTCCCATCATTCAGGAACTGGTCGAGGATATCGTTACGGTGAGTGAAAAAGGCATTGTCAGCACCATGCGCTACATCTGGGAAAGGATGAAAATTATTGTTGAGCCCTCGTCTGCCGTAGCCCTTGGTATCCTCCTGAACCATGGTGTGGCGTCGTCAGGGAAAAGAATAGGCCTTATCCTTTCAGGGGGGAACGTGGACCTGGCCGATCTTCCCTGGGACAGGAACCGAAAGGTCGCTTGAACGTGAATTTGCCCATTCAGGATGTCCCCATCAAGCAGAGTCAATTCAGGCTGGTCAAATTTTTTGCCTATGCCAGTTTTTTCATCCTCATCCTGTTTAGTTTTCCCTTTTCCGTGATCATCTCCCAAAAGGCCAAAGATATCCTCATGAAGAGCTATGAGAACTACGCCTTTCTGCTGGGCGAAAATCTCAACCACCAGGTCTTCCAGAATTTTGTCATACCTGTCAGCAGCCGCTATGGCGGAATCATGCTTCGCGATCCCAGCCAGAGGGCACTCATGGATCGCATAGTCAAGAATACGATTCACAGCTTCAAGATCGATCTCGTCAACATCTATGACATCGGAAAAGGCGTCATCGCCTACAGTACCGACCCCCGACTCGTGGGCAAGAAAGCTCAAAAGACCATGGGCTATTACAAGGCGATAAAGGGAGAACATTCTTCAGGCCTCCTTTCCGTGGGAAAAGATTTCTTGGGCCTGGGCATTGAATTGGGGGGAGAGAAGAAGCTGCGGACCTACATCCCTTTCAGGGGCGAGGTTTATTATGCCGAAAAACCCGCCCTTATTCTCGGGGCCTTTGAACTGATTCAAGACCTGACGGACGAGTATAGATCCATCGCAAGATTCCAGTATACCATTCTGGGCCTTTCAGCCGGTATTATGGCGCTTATTTTCTTCGCTTTGCTCTTTATCGTGCACAAGGCGGAAAAAATCATTGATGAAAGGGCGAGGCAGCAGCGGGAACTGGAAGAACAGTTGAACCAGGCTGAACGCCTGGCAGCTCTTGGGCAAATGGTAGCCGGGGTCTCGCACGAAATCAGAAATCCCCTGGGGATCATTCGAAGCACTGCGGAGCTGTTGGGTGAAATGCCCCAAGCTGACGCATCACAGAAGAAACTGTCGGCGGTTATCACCGAGGAATCCAGCCGTTTGAACAATATCGTCACCGAATTCCTTGATTTTGCCAGGCCCCGGAAACCGGTGCTCAAGGAATGCCTGCTGGAAGAAATTGTCCTGCGAAACCTCTCGTTCCTGGAACCGGAGTTCAAAAGAGTCGGCGTAACGGTTCGCGATAACATAAGAGGCCGATCTTTCAGGATCATGGCCGACCCTGAAATGCTCTACAGGGCCTTTCTCAACATCTTTATAAATGCTATTCAATCCATGGAGGGTGGGGGTAGCCTGGATGTGAGGATCGGAGAAGAGAAGGCCCATTTCTTTGCCGAAATTGAAGATACAGGGTACGGCATTCCCGAGGACCATATCAAGAATATCTTCAATCCCTTTTTTACCACTAAAGACAGGGGAAGCGGCCTGGGCCTCTCCATTGTGAAGAAGATCATCGAGGGGCACGAAGGACAAATTACGATCAAGAGCAAGGGGAACCTCGGAACTATTGTCATTGTCAAGTTACCCAGGGTTCCATCTGCGTCGCCTTCCAAGAGGTCATAACCTATGAAAACGATCCTCATCGTAGATGATGAAAAGAACTACCTCGTAGTACTGGAGGCCCTCCTGAGTTCCGAGGGATATGAAATCGTCCTTTCGAACAATGCAAGGGATGCCCTTCGAACGATCGAAGACTCGGACCTTGACCTGGTCATTACGGATGTCAAGATGCCTGGGATGAGCGGCATGGAACTTCTGGCCCGATGCGGGGAACTCAAGCCCGATCTCCCTGTCATTGTTATGACCGCCTACGGCACCATTGAAATGGCAGTGGACGCCATGAAACAGAATGCCTATGATTACATCACCAAGCCCTTTCAAAACGAAGCGTTGAAACTCACGATCAGGAAGGCACTCGACAAATACCGTCTTGTCAAAGAAAATCAACGATTGAGCGAGGCCCTCTCGGATCGTTTCAGACATGGAAATATCATTGGGAAAAGCAAGCCCATGCTCAAGATCTACGACATGATCGACAAGGTCGCCCAATCAAAGGCTTCGGTCCTCATCAGCGGTTCCTCAGGCACGGGGAAGGAACTCATAGCTAAGGCCATCCACTACGGCAGCAAGAGAAAAAACGGTCCCTTTGTCTCTGTAAATTGCGGCGCCCTCACGGAAACGCTGCTGGAAAGTGAGCTGTTCGGACACGAAAGGGGTGCCTTTACAGGCGCCATCTCAATGAAAAAAGGGCGTTTTGAACTGGCCGATTCCGGAACCCTATTCCTGGATGAGGTGGGAGACATGCCACCCACCCTGCAGGTGAAACTGCTCAGGATCTTGCAGGAAATGGAGTTTGAAAGGGTCGGTGGGACCAAGACCATAAAGGTGGATGTCAGGGTCCTTTCCGCCTCAAACCACAACATCAAGGACGATGTAAAAGAAGGCATTTTCCGCGAAGATCTCTTTTATCGCCTGAACGTCATCCAGATGGATGTGCCGCCATTGCGTCAAAGAATTGACGATATTCCCTTGCTTGTAAAACACTTCATTGACAAGTACGCAACAGATGACAGAAGTGAAGGAACGACGTTAGATCCGGAGACCTGGAAACACATCTATCGGTACCCCTGGCCCGGAAATGTCAGAGAGCTCGAAAACGTGGTTGAAAGGGCCCTGGTCCTGAGTTCGGGAGGCGTCATCACCCCCCAGGACCTGCCTGAGGAATTGTTGGAGGGAAAGGAGGAGGAAGTGGACCTGGACAAAATCGTTCTCTTGAATCTGCCCCTGCCCGAGGCCCTTGAAAAGGTCGAAGAAAAACTCATCCGAAGAGCCTTCAGGTATTCCGACAATGTCCAGTCCCGTGCCGCCGAAATACTGGGCCTGAGCAGGCGAATGATGCATTACAAGATGAAGAAATATGGTATTATTGACTGATGTTGAATTTCTGTAACAGACCTTTTCCTATTCAATTCAACATATTATACGGCCAGACCCTCATTGGCCCGGATTTCTGTTACAAATCCGTAACAAATCGCCGTTTCCGGGTCTGAGCAAACCAAGTGCCCGATAACTATTTTGTTAATATATTTCAATATGTTATACAATAAATTGCATGGTTTCCTGTATTTGGCAAGCGTTTTGCAGTAGTAGAAGGCAAAGAGCGAATACGACTCTTTCCTCCTAAGCAAATCAGCCGCCCACCCAGCGGCTGATTTTTTTTGAAGTTCAAGGCTTTTGTTCAAGCGTGAGGGCCTCAAGGGTCAGGAACCACGTTGTTTTCTCCGTCAATAGCCCAGACGTCTCAGTGCCCTTGTATCCTTGCTCCAGTGCCTCTCCACCCTTACGGTCAGTTTCAGATAGACCTTGGTATTGAAACGCCTTTCAAGCTCGAACCTTGCGGCCTGACCTATTTTCTTGACCATATTACCCTGTTTCCCCACCAGGATGCCTTTTTGGGGAGGAGTTTCCACATGCACGAGGGCAAAGATCTTCAGCAGGTTTTTTTCAGGGATCTCCTCCATCCCCTCTACGGTCACGGCTGAAGCGTATGGCAATTCATTCCTCGTATACAGAAATATTTTCTCCCTGACAATCTCCGAGATCAGGAATGTCTCGGGCTGATCGGTGTCCATGTCCGGCGGAAAAAACTGCGGCCCCGGTGTGAGTTGCGATTTCAACGACTCCAGCAACTCCGCCACGCCATCTCCATTCAAGGCGGAAATAGGAAATATTCCTTCAAACGAATGCACCTTGCTGAATCTATCCATGATGGGAAGAAGTGCGTCCCTTCGAGCCCTGTCGATCTTGTTGATAAGGAGAAAAATGGGTTTCCCGGCCTGCCGCATGTCCGTCACGAGGGAGGAGATCTCCTGGGAATCAGGGTTGGTCAGATCCGCCATCAGGAGCAGGACATCCACTTCCTGAAATGCGGAGCGCGCCGATTCCACCATACTCATGTGCAGAGGTGTCTGGGTCTTGTGGATCCCGGGCGTGTCCATGAATATCATCTGGAAACCCTCCCCATGATAAATCCCAAGGATCCTGTTGCGCGTAGTCTGGGGCTTGGGCGAGACAATGGACATCTTGGTGCCCATGATCCGATTCAGGAGAGTGGATTTTCCCACATTGGGAGGCCCGATAATTCCCACAAATCCGGATAGATAGTTCATACCCGCTCCACATCTATCTTTCCCGGTGGCAGGGTCGGACCGACCTCAATGCCTACGACTTTTGCCCCGGTTCGCGATGTGATCCAGCCCAGCCCGCTGTTCTTGTAGCCCCTCAGCAGCGGGACCTCTCTGCCGCTGGCCCTGATTCTGATTTTCTGCTGTTTACCAGGGGAAGGAAGCTGGGGCTCGATGACCTTCCGGTAAATGCTGCACCTCACCAGGAACCCGAAGGCCGGGTGCCACGGACCTGCAAGGACCTGACCTGGCTCCATGAGCGTGGGGGATGACATCAGTCCCATCCTGATAACAGGGATCTCCGCCCCCTCGAGTCTTCGACAGCTCTCGGCGCATATCTCAACCGCCTGATCAAGCGTCAAAGGCCTGTATTTCTCCTTCTGATACAGCCGGGCCAGCCCGGTCCCCCTGATGACCAGGGCAGGATAGATCCTTGCCATATCCGGGGCGAGGGCAATCACGTTGTCTATGGTTGAGAGGAATGTCTCTTCTGAATCGCCGGGAAGCCCGGGCATGAGTTGGACCCCGACGCTGAAGCCCGCCTGCCGCAGAAGATGAACGGCACGCACCGAATCCTCTGCTGAGTGGCCTCTCGCCGACAGGGTCAAAACCCGGTCGTCCATCGATTGAACACCAAGCTCTACGGTCCGAACCCCGCTGCGTTTCATGATTTCGAGACGCTCTTCATCCAGTGAATCCGGGCGCGTTGAGACCCTGATACCGCCAAAGAGGCCTTTCTGCAAATAGGGCGCAACGGCGTCGAGCAGTTCATTCATCCGGTCAGTCTCAAGGCTGGTGAAGGTCCCTCCATAGAAGGCCAATTCCGCATTCCGGCTGTCAAAATTCCTTGAATGGACCGCCTTTTCAATGGTCATTCTCACTGAGGACCCATCGATGTGATGGTGTTTTTCGGATGTGATCTTTTCTTGATCGCAGAAGAGACACTGGTGGGGACACCCCTGGTTGGGGATAAAAACCGGCACAATACATTTTTTCATTCAACCTTCAGGTTCAGCAGGGCCTCCCTCGCCGCACACTGCTCCGCCTCCTTCTTGCTTTTCCCATAGCCCTGCGCCAGGACCTGACCCCTGTGAGTCAATTCCACCAGAAACCGTCTGTCATGGGGTGGGCCGTCTTCCTGGACCAGTCTGTATTTCGGAATTGTCTTGAAGAACTTCTGCGTAAACTCCTGAAGCCTGCTCTTGAAATCGTGCGCCATTTCCGGGGTCCCGATTCCTTGAAGTGAAGATGAAAAGAGCCTTTCAATTACCTCAAAGGCCATATTGTAACCCCCATCCAGGTAAATGGCTCCGAGAAGTGCCTCCATCGTATTGGCCAGGATGGAGGGCTTTGTCCGTCCATTTGAATGTTCTTCACCCTTTCCTAACATAATGTAGTGCCCGAGTCCCAGTCCTGTCGCCACGATAAAAAGCCCGGCTTCGTCCACGACCATGGCGCGATACCTGGAAAGATCCCCTTCATGCACATCGGGAAAGCGAACCATCAGGATATGGCTGATGACCAGGTCAAGGACGGCATCTCCGAGGAACTCAAACCTCTCGTTGTCCCCGAGGTCACCGTTATCCCTCTCGTTGACATAGGACGCATGCCGGAAGGCCCGGGCCAACAGAGAGGGGTCTTTGAATTCGTAGCCGAGTTCCCTTTCGAGATTGTCAAGGCCGGACTTCTTCGAAAGTGTACACATTACAACCCTTTCTTCGAACGTTGAGATATTTTTTAAGTTTACCTGAGTTGGCGGTTTTTTTCAACCCTGCGGATAGATATAATTGGATGATGTTTCGCGACGAATCGCTGACGCAGCCCAAATTCTTGTTGACATAATCTTCCTGGCCTGATATAAAAAAAGTTTTTGAATCTCAGGATACTCAAACCGTACCCATGGAAAAGACCATTATCTTACGGGAAAAGGACATCTCCGAAAGCATCCGGAAGATGGCTCACCAGATTCTCGAAGCCAACAAGCCTCTGAAGGAAATCGTTCTCGTCGGTATCCGCACCGGAGGCGCGTTCCTTGCTTCCCGTCTTCAGGAAGCCCTTGAGGAAATGGGACAACCCACCGTGCCTGTCGGGATACTCGACATTACCATGTACCGGGATGACTGGACAAGAATCGGCCCGACACCGGTGGTAGGAAAGACTGAACTACCGGACTCCGTAGACAACAAGAGGGTGATCCTTGTGGATGACGTCCTCTTCACCGGCAGGACCGTAAGAGCAGCCATGGATGCCCTTATGGACTTTGGCCGTCCCAAGAAAATCGAACTGGCCATCCTGGTGGATCGCGGAGATCAACACAGGGAACTGCCCATTACGGCCAATTATGTGGGAGGTACCTGGGAGACGACCGCCGAAGAAACCATTAATGTCTATCTGAAAGAAGCCGGTTATTTTGATCACGCGGCCATCGAACGAAGAAAAGCCGCTTAGGTATGAAGAAGAAAAAGAAACACAAGAAAAATAAGCCGTTATCTCCCTCTCTGTGCCCTGAAGACAAAACTCTCCTCGAATCGCTTCTCCAAGCCTGTAAAACAGAGGCTCCCAAAGACATCCTGGAGAGGATTCCAACCCCTGAGATTGCTCAAGCTCTCGCTTTGAGCCTCCCTTCCGGTGACGAGACAACTCTGTCTCTTCTCCTGTCCCTCAACAAGGCCTTTGACCGGAAGGATGTTCAAAAGGCCGTCAAGCGCGCCCTGTTCAAGCTCAAAAACAAAGGGATTGCAGTGCCGGATCACCTTGGGGTAACCCCTGGCCCTCTCCTCCCTTTCGGGGCAGGTAAGAATGAAAAACCGGAAGGCTTCGTGGGGCCCATCGATGGTACCGGAACCCGGGGCGTTTTTGTCTCATTTCCCCAGGCACCTTCGGGTTATGACGCCGGCATCGGGGTGGTCAACGACGAAACCGGCTTCGTTGAATTCCATGCCGCAGCGTACAGCAAGAAGAGGTTGAAGGAATTGAAAACACACCTCTTCGACGAAATGGGTGTGCGTACCCCCACCTCCATTTCCCATGTCCTGACCATCCTTGAAAAGGCCTATGCAAAGTCACAGGAGGCCTCCCTGAATATTCCCTCCGATTATCTCCGTTTGCGAAACCAGGCCCTCAAAAACGGTTCAGTGCTTGAACGTCCTCCCATTTACGAACTTCTGCCCGAACCAGTGGCTCCCAGGGAACCCGCCAGTCATTCGCGGCTCGAAAAACTTTTTAGCCACGACACCATGCAGACCTGGTTAATCGGTCCCGACGAGATGGAACCTCTTCTTCTTGAATTAGATGAAACGGAAGGAGGCCCCCTCGTGCTTTCGGAGGCCCAGGAACAGGGTCGGATTCAATCCATCAAGGAACGCTGGGCTGAAAAGGCTTTTCCGGAGAGCAATCTGGAGACCCTGAAGTACCGCCTGGAAGAAATGGCCTTTGTTTTCCATAAACGTGATGAACCGGAGTTTGGAGAGTTGGCCCTTTCGGCCGCTCTTCTGGCCCTGGAAAAAACTCCCCTGCAGTCCATCAACCCATTGGTGGCATTTCTCCTTGAAAAGAGCCTTGCCTTTTATGAAGAACTTCGCCGTGAGGCGGAAGGGGAGGATCAAATAGCAAAAGAGACCTCCCACCCCCTCATCCTGACCTGACGAATCATCGGTCTCTTGCGATCATACCGCCCCGATCATCAACCGAAAGGAGGTCATCATGGCCGGAACCATTGAAATTCGTACCGGAAGCAGATCGGACCTTGTCGACATTACGTCGGAAATCCAACAAGAAGTTTCAAGGACGGGAGTCGATTCAGGCATCTGTGTGGTCTATGTCCCCCACACGACTGCCGGCGTCACCATAAACGAGGGGGCCGACCCGGCCGTGTGCCACGACATCCTCGGCAAATTGAACCAGCTCGTCCCGGCGGGGGCCGGCTACCGACACCTGGAGGGGAATGCCGACAGCCACATCAAGGCCTCGCTGATGGGGAGTTCCGCCACCATACTGGTGGAAAAAGGCAGACTGGTCCTCGGGACCTGGCAGAAAGTTTTCTTTTGTGAATTCGACGGGCCCAGGAACAGGAAGGTCTACGTCAAAGTCATGTGAGCTAAATCCCCGTCGAATGACATGATGAGCAAATTTGACGCTGGATTTGGGGCTTTTCATTACGTTTGACTTTCCCGCCCCAACTGACTATATTTTCAAGTAGATCAAAAAATTAGGGGAGCGAAAAGATGCCCATATTCGAATTCAGATGTCTGAAGTGCGGCCACATATTTGAAAAGCTGTTCACGAATTCAAGAGAAGAAGTCCTCATGGCCTGCCCGGAGTGTGATTCCGATACGTTTGAACGGGTGGTGAGCCGGACCAACTACGCCATGGGCGTCGGCCCGGGAGGGAACATGCCGAAGATGACCACCAAATCCTGTGGATCCTCAAACCAGTGTACCACCCTCGATTTGCCCGGCCCTGCCAAGTAGCACAACCGAGCAAACTTTCCCGGCGAGTCTCTCGCTCCGGAAAACCAATGCAGGCCCGTGGTTGCTCTACTGTTTCAGGTGCCGGCCCCAATTGCAGATCCCCGAAAAACTGTTTGGAGTAAAATGATCCATGGTGAGCAATCATTCCCGGAACCATGCAAGAGAGGCGCTGAGCGAAGAGGATAAGCTTGAGATCATGGAGGTATTTTCTGAAAAGATCGTCCCCAAACTCAAGAAGCTGAACGCACGTATCGGGGCCCTCAATTGTACATTTGCCGGACCTCGCTACAAAGACTGGCTCATTCACTTCAAGGAGTCCGGATCTGACTTTAGGATCACGGAATTCGAATACGATACGGATTCGCGGGACCTGGACCTGAAAGTCCGCGTCTGAGACCGAAGAACGGAAAAAGCTCATGCCTGAAAACAAGCTCCTCGGGAGAGGATTCATTAAGAGACCAACCTGCCCTTTCTGCGGCATGCTGATTGAGAAGCCCAAAGAACTGAACCTCCGTCGTCCCGGCGAGATGCCGGTCGGGGCCTGTTCCTGCCGTGCCGTCTATGCCTGCGATGTGACGGGGCACAATTTGGGTTCGGCCATGATTGAGGCGCTGGTTTTCGGATGCAATATGGATTGGGATCTGGCGTGGAACCTGTCACCCGAGGACGATTACCAGGAAGGGCGAGTGGAAAACTATGACTACGTCAACCACCTGGTCGTTCCCGGCGGCGCGTTTGAAGGTCGACGGATCTCCGGCGCCCTTTGTTTTGTCCGATTTCACGAAGACGTCCTGGAAGTCAGCGCTGAGGGCGTCAGGAAAAAGCTGGAGGATGCAAAACCCGTCACCCGAAAAATGGAAACCCACACGAAGGGAAAATCTTTTTCAAAAAAGGAAGTTGAGGCCCTGGTCCAATCCTACAGGCTGGACCCGTTGATCGATGCCGCAGAAACAGACAGGAAGCTGGTGAGAAACCTGATGCGCCTCCTCTATTCGCCGGACCCGCAATTCCGGTACCGGGCGGCCGAGGCACTCGGTCGTGTATCGGCCGGGATCGCGAGAGACAATCCGTCCAGCATTTCAAAGCTCCTCCAGCGGTTATTCACGGCAATCTCAGATTCGGCGGCATCCAGCTGGGGGGCATTTGAAGCCATCGGTGAAATTATTCGTCATAAAATAGACCTGTTTGCGGGATACATTCCTGAACTCTACCAGTTTCTGGGTGATGAAGTCAGGCGGCCGATCGTGCTTCGGATCCTTGGATCGATTGCCGATGAACGACCTGATCTGTTGCGAAAGCATACCCTTCACTTTATCCCTTACCTGAAAGATCCAGATCCTCTCGTTAGAGGCTATGCAGCCTGGTTTCTCGGGAACCTGGGAGCAAATGAAATAGAGAAAGACCTGGAGGAACTTCGAGACGAGACGACTCAAATAGAGATCTACGATCAGGGTATTCTTGAAAAGAAGACGGTGGGACAAGTTGTTGCCGAGGCGCGCGCACGTTTATGATGATCCTTTCCCTTTTTTCTTCCCCAAGCGGTGACATTTCTCCCAGCCGGGAAGATCTTGAAAAGCCCTTACTCATTTCTCCTTCGACGGCGCATCCCTTTCTGAAATTGACAGACTATTTCCAGGCTGCGCAGGCATTCCTCTTCAATGACCACCGGGATTCCTTCCTGGATGCACTGCGGGACGGCAATGGATCATGCCCCCAAGAGAAAAATATCAGAAAAGTCACGATACGGAGTGAGAAGCAGGGTCCAATCTGCCACGTGGCCAGTGTTGAAGTTGAAGGGGAAAGCCTTTGCGGCAAATTCTCCCTGATCTCAGCAGTCACGGCGACAGGCAGGAAGGCCCTGGAGAGAGAATTCCAAACGCTCACCCACCTGAACCGGAAGTGCCCCCTGGCGGGACTTCCAAAGGTCTATTTCAAGGGCACCATGAAGCTAACCAGCGGCGCAGAGGAGGAAGACCTATCCTTCTTCCTGGGAGAGTGGTTCGAAGGATATCACGAGTGGCATCTTTCCCGGGACAGGGACGGAAACCCCTATCTCTGTATATGGGACCTTCAGGATGGCCATCGGGCCGCATCCGAAAAAGAGTTTACAGAGATATTCCGACAGGCTTCCCGGACTCTGACCCTGCTCTATGATCCCGAGACTTCATACCGGGTGCACCCGTGGCATCACGCGGCCGGGGATTTCGTTATCGGAAATCAGGAAGGTGAACCACGTGTCAGGCTCACCACCGCCCGTGGTTACGAACCGTTGCTCACTCTCCCAGGGCAGTGTGCGGAAAATAGTCTGGCGAACCTCCTCTTTTTCTTTCTTGACATGGGGCTGAGAATGCGGCTGGACCGGCTTGATGGGGTGGGTGAGGCAGTTTGGATTGGAGGTGGTATCTTGTTATCAGTGATGCAGGGGTTTTTTGAGGGGCTCAAAACGGTGATTGATGAGGGGTATTTCAAGAAAACAGTTGCCTGGGATTTTCTTGATCTCCTCAAGTCCTTTTCACCGTCGGAACTTATTGCAGCCTTCGAACCACTCCTTGAGATCTACCGGCGAGGGGCCCAGGATGAGATGAGGATTATCATGGAGCGCCTGCCGGGCCACGTAAAGGGACTCTGTTCCATCAGAGAAAAATTTCCCCTATCAAATCCGGTGTCTGCGTCGTAATAGCCTTGGAAACACTTACCAAAAAAGTTGCCTTTGATGGGTCACTGCCCCCCATCCCCTGTAAGAGTTCCCCGGACAAATGGTAAAGCTCCTTGTTCACTTCATCGAAATTGAAGGCGGGGTATGATTTTTCTTCTTCAAATTTCGCCTTCCAGCAGACATGGGCCTTCCCCTGAATTGCGGTTGGAATCCCATACACTCGGCAGGTGATAGGCCGATACGGATATAAGATGCACTCATGAGCTTCATCCAGGAGTGGACACCGAACATGGGCTTTTTCAAGGGAGTAGGAGCCCTGTTCGACTCCTCCTTTTTGCGCCTCATTTATGATTCTCCCCATTTCCTTTTCAGCCTTGTCGGCCCTTAACGAGGCCTGGCGCCTGGTTTTCCGATCCAGTTTTTCAAAATGATATCTCAAGAAGACGGCCTCCAGCAGAAACAGGCCAAAAACGGCATGGCAGCAGTCCGAGCAACGGGGCGCACAACTGACGCCGGAGGGGTGATGATCCTGCATCATTCTGAATGCCTGGTCTGCGCCGGCTACGAGTGCCTCATAGCCCCTGAAAAGGGTGTCAGGAATCATTTCTTGCGGTAAGGCTCCAGCTTTTCCAGGAATTCCGGATGGGCCTGGAATCCAAGGGAAACCGCCTTGTCCAAATGGACGATTGCCTTTTCATAGTCCCCGTGGCTGTAATGAGCAAAGGCGAGGTTGTTCCGGCCAAGGGCGAAATCCGGTGCCTTTTCAACCAGCTTCTCTCCGACCTCGATGGCCTTCGTCACGTCCCCTTTCTGCAAATGGGCATTAACAAGGTTGCTCCATGCCTGCACAATATCGGGATTTAACTGAATAGCCTTTTCAAGGGCCTTTATGGCCTCATCACTCTCCAAGAGCTGCAGGTAGGCAAATCCAAGGTTGGCATACCCCCGGGCATACCGGGGTTCTATCTCGATGGCCTTTTTGTTGACCTCGATGACCTGATCGAGATCCCCCTTTTTGAAATAGATATATCCGAGATTTACATACCCCTCAAACATTCGGCCACTGTTACTGATGGCTTCGTTGAATGCCTCGATGGCCTCGTCCAGTTTCCCCTGGCCCATAAGGGCTACACCAAGGTTATAACTCGAGCTGGCGCAATCGGAATTCTGGGTCAGTATTTCCTTCTGTTGAGCAATAAACTCCTCTGCCCCTTGTGGTGTCTTCATTGCAATCCTCTATAACAACAAACCTCTCAAACGAGAATATCCCGATTCTCGGGAAACTCCAATTTGAGCGGTCAAGATAAGAAGAGGCCGCAATCCAGGCAGGACGGCGACCCCTTCTCTTATTGAACATGTTTCAGATCCACCAAAACCACCAAAAATAGCCGTTAGTGATCTTCGGTGATACCCCTTCCCTTTAAACCATACATCGTACTGCTGCCGGTGGAGAAGTAGATCAGTTTTTCTTCATTGATGAGGGCTGTTGCGGCCTTTTTGATGGCCCTGGCCTTCACATCCGGCATGGTCTTCTGGACAGCTTTTTCCAGATCTTTGAAGTAAAACTTGGTCTTCTTATTATTTTCGGCAAAATCCAAAATCGCCTTTTTTATGTCTTCCATGCATTTACTCCTTTACATTAGACGTTTGGATGCATGATCACTCAATGCCGCCCGCTGCCCTCGATACAGCCCAGGCCGCCTCGGTGTACTTGAACTGGGTGGTCGTCCGGTAAGTATCATATTGCAGTCTGTAATCGTCGATGAGATGCTCACTGAACGGCAGGTCACATTTCTCAAAGAATTTTTCCCATCCGATCCTCTCGGCCCAGTCCCCAATCCGCTCGTACTTGTTGGCATCGGCCGCATAGGCCTCGATAATTTTCTTTACATCCGCGCAAACTTCCGGAAACCTTGGGAAGTTGTTCGGCAGGAAGGGAACAACCACCTTGGAAAATTTCGGGGGGCTGATCCGGTTGGAGATCTTACCTCCGGCGAGGATGGTCACGCCGTCACCCTCTTTATCTGCCAAGGGCACTGCCATACACATGGTGTAACAGTTTCCACAGAACATGCAGCGCTCTTCCTTGATCTTCACGGTTTTTCCACCCGCTTCCGTCTTGGCAGGTGAAATGGCCCCGGTGGGGCACGCGGCAATAACCAGCGGAATCTCGCAAAGTTTGTCAATCACCTCATGGTCAATGACAGGTGGCTTCCGGTGATATCCCAAAAGAGCAATATCAGAGCAGTGTACCGCACCACACATGTTGAGGCAACAGGCCATGGAGACACGCACCTGCGCCGGCAGCGTCATTCCCTGAAAATAGTCAAAGAGGTCATCCATGACGGCCTTGACCATTGAAGACGCATCCGTTGCCGGGGTGTGACAATGAAGAAAACCCTGCGTATGGACTATGTTGGTCAATCCTGCCCCGGTCCCTCCAATGGGGAACTTGTAGCTGCCTGAGACATGTTTCCTGCCCTGGAGGTCTTTTTTCAGCGCCTCCATCTTGTCGGCACTGTCCGTCATGAATTCAATGTTGTTCCTGGTGGTGAAACGCAAATACCCGTCACAGTGCTTGTCTGCAATCTCACAGATCTCACGAATATTTTCCACCGTCATGAACCTGCACCCGCCGCACCGGACCGTGAAGACCTTGTCGCCGGTCTCCGATACGTGGACCAGGACTCCCGGTTCCAGGATCTCATGATATTTCCATTTCCCATAATTGTTTTGGATAATTGGCGGAAGGTACTGCCAGAAATGCCTCGGGCCCAGGTCGGTCAACCTGTTTTCCATAGGTTTATCTGGATTAAATAACCCCAATCTCTCAGTCGATAGTGCCATTGCTATTACCTCCTATCTCTTATGCTTTGCTCGGTAGGCATTGATGTCTCGCTCAAATCCGCCTGGGACCTCTTCCGATTTCCAGAAGATGTAGGGATTGCTCCTGGGTTCCTTCACCATTTGCGGCATGGGCGGCAAATCAAGCATTTCCAGGAATTTTGGAATACCAAAGCGCTGGATCAGTTCACCCAGGCGCTCGCGATTTTTGCCTTCTTCCATCCAGAAATCCCAGACTTTTTCAATCAGGTCCTTGACATTTTCGTATGGTTCCTCGACCTTCATAAAAGGAACTGTCAATGTTGCCATCTGTGCACCTTCGAGAATAGGAGCCTTCGCACCAAAAAGGATAGAGCAACCCGTATCAGTCCCGGGTCTCAAAGCCTGCGGCATCACGTTGATGCAATGCATGCAACGGGTGCATTCCTTATCGTCGATCATGAGCTTGCCGTCTTCCATCCACATGCACTGGGTCGGGCACAGACCTATGACCTCTTTCTCAATGTCAAACTTGCCCCAGTCTTTGCCTGCATGGGCACCGGCGTTTGGCGCGATCTCGCCGCCGATGTAAGCCTGAACGGCTTCCTGGTCGATCCGGATATTATCCCGCCAGGTGCCGATAAAGGACATGTCGGAACGGGCAATGGATGCAACACAGCAATTCGGGCATCCGTCAAATTTAAATTTGAATTTGTACGGAAAGGCGGGTCGATGGAGTTCGTCCTGGTAATAGTGGGTCAACTCGTAGCACATCTGCTGCGTGTCAATACAAGACCATTCGCACCGTGCTTTTCCAAGACAACAAGAAGGCGTCCTGAGATTGGACCCTGAACCGCCGAGGTCCTGCTGCATCACATGACCCAATTCATAGAAGATAGGCTCCAGTTGCTCTGTTGTCGTCCCGATAAAAACGATGTCGCCAGTGGACCCATGCATATTCAGAAGGCCGCTCCCACGATATTCCCACAGATCACAAAGCGAACGGAGATAATCTGAATTATAAAACTTGCTGGCCGGCTGGTTTACGCGCAAGGTGTGAAAATGCCCCACTGAAGGAAATTCTTCCTGCATATCGGAGTAGCGGCCAATAACACCGCCGCCATAACCGAAAACACCCACGATACCGCCGTGCTTCCAGTGGGTCTCACCATCATCAAAGGAAACCTGAAGTTGTCCCAGCAAATCCTCCACCACGTCCCTGTCAATCAGCATCCGGTCATCTGCCAGTTTCTTGCGGTGAAGGGCCTCCCTCTTGGCATCCGCCACGAAGCTCGGCCAGGGTCCTTTTTCCAACTCATCCACATCCGGGATGTCATGTTTGATTTTTAGGTTTTTGAGCTCATCATCCGTATAGTTATTGAGCTCATCATCCTTATAGATCCGAAGCTCGTCATACTTAAGCTCTTTTTGTGGTTCTTTTGGTTCAAAAGTCATTATCACTGCCTCCTTTTGCTAATTTAAAAAGTATTTCCCTAAGGAGTAAACAAAAAAAAGATTCCTCCGCTCACCTCCTCCCTGGACAAAATCCATTTTCCTTCTTATTCCGATTCGCATTCAAACGCTACCGGCGTTGGCTGCGTCGCCCACTCCTTTCCGCCTTGTTATCATCTTGAATGCAAAATGGAATTAGTCTTTTCAGTCTGCCTACCCGGGTCCCGAAACATCTCAGCCACTATTTCGAATACGCAGAGCGACTCCCGTCCCGTCCACACACGATCCAACGATTCTTGAATGGCATCGCTAACCATCAATCAGTTAGCAATGAGCTCAATCCGCTGTTTACAATCGCTTTTGCTGAAACACACAAACCAAGTGTTTTGTGAAACCATCCTGAAAGCCCTCTTTCAGGATGGCCAGTAACTATTTGTGAATATTATAATTAGTTTATTTTTCAAATAGTTAACGTTTAACTTATAATCAATAGCCCGGCACATTGTCAATAAAAAAAATGGGATCCGGATTGGGTAAATTTCAGAGGCCATTCATCATGGATTTCCATGAAAAGCTGAGAAAGGGTGCTACCTTATAGAGACGATGTGAAGACGCGGGGTGCATGGGGTGCAATATGAAAAACACCATGTTTTTTGGTCATTTAAGATGACAGCGAGGACAGAGTCTGATAAAGGTCTTTTGCATAGATCAGTGGAAGGATTTCAGCAATGACTTCGATTACTCAGCCCAGGATCGTCCTGGCGGCTCTCAAAGGAGGCTCAGGGAAGACGATTCTCACTCTCGGCCTCATGGCGGCCTGGCGAGTGATGGGATACGAAATAGCACCATTCAAAAAGGGACCTGATTTCATCGACGCGGGATGGTTGAGCTTCGCGGCAGGTCGAACCTGCCACAACCTGGATTCATTCCTGATGAATGAAGACCAGATCGTCAATTCGTTCATCTCTCATTCCCGCAAAGCGGATATTTCCATCATGGAAGGGAACCGCGGCCTCTTCGACGGCCTCGATATTGAGGGGCGGTGCAGCACAGCGGAATTAGCCAAGCTCCTCAAGGCCCCTGTGATCCTGATCGTGGACGTCTCCATGTCCACGAGAACCGTAGCGGCCGTCATCAAGGGATGCCAGGTGTTTGATCCCGAACTCCATATTGCCGGGGTCATACTCAATCGCGCTGCCGGCCCCAGACAGATCGCATTGATCACGAAGGCCGTTGAAAAATACTGTTCTATTCCGGTGGTGGGTGTGGTGCCCAGATTGCAGGGAAACATTTTTCCTGAGCGTCACATGGGGCTCGTACCCTTTCAGGAAAGAGACCATTCCGAAAAAGCCATCCGATGGGCCAGGGACGCTGTGCAGAAAAACCTGCAACTGGACCGCATCCTTCGGCTGGCCCGGGAATCAGACCCGCTGGAGAGGCCTCCCGCCCCGCCTTCTCGCCCTGATAGTCCACGGATCACAAGTCAACACCCCAGAATAGGCTACATCCTGGACCGCTCCTTCTGGTTTTACTATCCTGAAAACCTGGAACAACTGGAACAGATGGGGGCCAGAATGGTGAAGGTTGATGCCCTTTCCGACCCTTCCCTACCCGAGCTTGATGCCCTCCTCATTGGCGGGGGATTTCCAGAAACCCAGGCACAATCCCTTGCCGATAACCGGGCCTTCAGGGGCTCTCTGAAAAATGCCATTGATGGAGGGCTCCCGGTCTATGCCGAATGCGGCGGGTTCATGTATCTTGGTGAATCTCTGGTTCTTGGAGGGAATGCGTACCCAATGGTGGGTGCCCTGCCCGTCAATTTTTTCCTGGAGAAAAAACCCCAGGGGCATGGCTATACGATTATGAAGGTTCAAGAAACCAACCCTTACTACCCCATCGGAACACGTATTATGGGCCATGAGTTCCATTATTCTCGGGCCGTGTTGACTGTCCCTTCGGAACAAGTACGTTTTGCTTTCAGGGTCAAGCGGGGACACGGGGTGGACGGCGAAAAAGACGGACTGGTGTGGAAAAATCTCCTGGCTACATATACCCACATCCACGCAGGCGGAAACGATACCTGGGCCCGGGCCTTTTTTGAAATGGCCTTGAAACGAAAATGATGAAATCGCAAAAAACCCGGTCCTCAGGACTTTTTGCTGACGTCCATAGGCATGATGATGACTTCCCACGAACTCATTTGATTAATTGAGTTCGTTACTCATAGGATGCCTCGAAGTGGCATAAACCAGCTTCCAACGAAGTCGCGACCTGCTCCTCATAGCGAGTCATTTTATTTGCTGCACCAGGAGGAGGGCCTGAAAAAGAGTGTCAGGTTCTCCTCCACTTCGTTCCCGATAGGCTGCCGAACATGGCATAAACCAGCTTTCTACAAAGTCATCATCATGCAGAAATTTCTAAATCACTCAAAACAACAATTGACATCTATTTTTTTTTGTCCTATACATTAACTCCTGAATAAGGATAAAATCCATATACGGTTTTATGATCGCTAAAAAAGGAGGGAAAAGGGTATGCCAACAGTGGAGTATGAAGGGAAATCCTTCAATGTCGATGAAGACGGTTTCATTGATGATTTCAATAATTGGACTGAAGATTGGGTCATGTATGTCAAGGGCACAGAGGGCATCGGAGATCTGACCGATGAACACTGGAAGGTCATCAATGTGCTTCAGGAATACTACAAGAAAAACGGGATCGCCCCCATGGTGCGGATTCTTTCCAAGGTCACCGGTTACAAACTGAAATACATCTATGAGCTGTTCCCCAGCGGACCGGGCAAAGGCGCCTGTAAAATGGCCGGCTTGCCGAAACCAACCGGTTGCGTGTAGCCAAACGAACGAAAGGCTGGAAATGAAAAAAGGCGCGAAAAACCGTAAAACGGTCGACGCGCCTTTTTTGTGACAACAACGCTTCCCAAAAACGCTCAGGAAATCAGGAGCTTTTCTTAGAGTTGATTAAGGAATGTTCCTTTCAACCCTAAGAGGCCTTCGGAATTGTGCCTCAGTTACTCTTGCTCCTGAGGGACTTGCCTGCCAGGGGATTATAGAGTTTTGTAATTGCAAACTTCATTACATCAGTCGTTTTTAAATCAATAATAATATCAAGCAATTGATCTCTCGATTCATCCGGCAATTCACACGCATCATCTGAATCGAACGTCAGGTCGGAAATGCCCTTCTGCAATTTTTTCAGGTCCTTCTTACTCATGCCGACCTTGACCCCTTTTCTCCCTCCTATGTCTTGAACCTGGTCCCCCATTCCCAATTCTTCAATTTTCTTCTGTTCTTCTTCATTCAAGAAGATATTTACGCAATACTCGGCCATGTTCACACCTCCTGAGATATAGAGTTGATTTCTTATAGTACAGGATTCTTTTTGATGTCAAGCGGGTTTGTAAAGGGATGGCCTTCTGTGGGGGATAAAATACGCCATGTGATTTTCCCGGACCTTGCGAAGCACATCAGATCGTAGTGTAGTTACGAGGGCACTTTCTTCGTCTCCGGTGTAGGAGGTCTCGAAGCGTCCAAAGGGATCCATGACCACGGCAACTCCCGGGAAATAAAACCCGGCTGACGTTTTCCCCACCTGGTTGCATGCCACTACAAAAACGCCATTGTCAAAGGCCCTGGCAGGAAGATGCCTCAACCAGCTTTCCAGCTTTTCCTCCCCGGTGCCCCGGGGTGACGCGTGAGGGCAAAAGAGGACCTCGGCCCCGCAAAGGGCCATGGAGGTGCTGATCTCGGGGAAGTGGGTTTCGTAACAGAGCTGAATGCCACAGGTCATTCCACAAAATGAAAAGGTATCGATGGCCTCGCCCGCCTGGTAAAGATCTTTCTCATGAGGCGATAGATGGGTCTTCCGGTGGTGCCCGATGAGGCCTTCAGGCCCCACCACCACATGGGTTATGAAGGGTCCGGCGTCACCGGACGATTCACAGAAGCCCGCCATCAGGGTCACGTGGGAACCCGCGGACAGGGGCCTCAGAAGCGCAACAGCCTCCTGGAGATCCATCGAGGAGATGGCTCCAGGTTCACGACCCAGGGAATACCCCGTCAGGCTCAGTTCCGGGAAACAGACAAGTTCGGCGCCCCTATTTGCCCCTTCCCGCACAAATCCTGCCATGCGTGCCAGGTTTTCATCAATTCTTCCCGGTTCTGAATGCATGCACACGGCGGCTATGGTTATGTCTTCCATGCTTCAGAATTTACCCCGGAATGGCCTCTGCTGCCAGGTCCCCGACCTCGCCGGTGGAATACCCCATCCTGCCTGACATCTTGTTTCTATTTCCACGAGAAACAGTATAACCTTTTCAATTCTCATCCCGAAACCGGGATGGATTAATAAAGATTTAGCCTACCTTCCTCTTCTTTCCGGCCTCAGGCCGCGCACTGCCGCTCCTGCCTTCCACATTTCCGAATTCCTCATGGTTTCCAGTTCCTTATCAAGCCCTGTCCTGTAGTCGGGGGCACTGTTGGCCTCGAGCACGACCCTCGTCTCTTCCCCGGAAACCACACTTTGATAGAGGTCCTTGAATACGGGCTCTACGGCCTGTTTGAACCTCCCCTTCCAGTCCAATGCGCCCCTTTGGGCCGTGGTACTGCAGTTGCCGAACATCCAGTCCATCCCGTTTTCGGCCACCAGCTTGATCAGGCTCTGGGTCAACTCCTCCACCGTCTCGTTAAAGGCCTCGCTCGGGCTGTGCCCGTGCCTGCGAAGGATGTCGTACTGTGCCTCCATCACCCCGGCCAGGCACCCCATCAACACACCGCGCTCCCCGGTCAGATCGCTGTGCACCTCTTTTTCAAAGGTGGTGGGGAAAAGGTATCCGGATCCGATGGCGATTCCAAGCGCCATGGTCCTTTCCGTGGCCTGTCCCGTGGCGTCCTGGAAAACGGCGTAGCTGGAATTGATCCCGCTTCCCTCCAGAAAATTGGATCGAACGGTTCGTCCGGAACCCTTGGGCGCCACCAGGATTACATCCACTTCAGCAGGTGGAATGATGCCCGTCTGATCCTTATATACGATGGAAAACCCGTGTGAAAAATAGAGAGCATTGCCTTTCTCGAGGCGGGATTTTACGGCGGGCCAGGTCGCTACCTGCCCTGCGTCAGATACCAGGTATTGGATGACGGTGCCCCTTTCCGCCGCCTCTTCCAAGGGGAACAGGGTCTGGCCGGGGACAAAGCCGTCCTCTACCGCATGCTCCCACGAACGCCCCCCCTCACGCTGCCCGACAATTACCCTGATGCCGTTGTCCCGCAGGTTCAAGGCCTGACCCGGTCCCTGGACACCGTAGCCCAGTACGGCAACAGTCTCATCCTTCAACACCGCCTGCGCTTTTTCAAGGGGAAATTCTTCAAGGGTCACCACGTCCTCCATCACGCCACCAAAATCGATCTTTGCCATAATATCTCCTTTTTTCTCGGGTTTTTGAGGTTTCTGCTTCAATGTTTACAGTTTACGGTTGAACCGGCCACACAAATCACATTTGCCCACCATTTTTTTCTCGGGCCAGGGCCAATGCCCCGGTCCTTGCAATTTCCTTAATACCCATGGGCTTGAGCAGGCTCAGGAAAGCACTGATCTTTCCTTCATCACCGGTCATTTCCACGGTGTAACACTCTGTGCCAACGTCCACGATCCGGCACCTGAAAATGTCCACCATACGCAGAATCTCGGCGCGGTTTTCCGGTCGCGCCCGCACCTTGATGAGGGCCATTTCCCTTTGCACAAAACCCGCCCCGGCAAAATCAATGACCTTCAGGACATTCACCAGCTTGTTGAGCTGTTTCTTTATCTGTTCCAACACGCCCATGTCTCCATCTGTCATCAGGGTCATCCTGGAAACCAGGGGATCGGTGGTCTCGGCCACGCAGAGGCTCTCAATGTTGAAACCCCTTCCGCTGAAGAGCCCGGCCACCCTCGCCAGGACCCCGGGCTGGTTTTCGACAAGAATGGACAGTATATGCCTTTCGCTTTTTGTTTCAATCATCTCTTTTACCTATTTCCTTAATGGGATTGTAAAATCTGGACTTTACACAAGCAACATCTCTGTGATGGGGGCCCCGGCCGGCACCATGGGGTAAACGTTTTCCTCAGGCTCCACATGAAAGTCCATCAACACCGGGCCATCCAGGGCAAGTCCCTTTTCAAGTACCCGTTCGACTTCATCCGGTTTCGTGGCCCGCAGCCCCACTGCTCCATATGCCTCAGCCAGCTTCACGAAATCCGGGGCATAGTCCATATGGGTACAGGCATAACACCGGTCATAAAACAACTCCTGCCACTGCCTCACCATGCCCAGATACCGGTTGTTCAGGATCACCACTTTGACAGGGAGTTTGTACTGTACCGCGGTGGCCATCTCCTGGATATTCATCTGTATGCTCCCGTCTCCGGCGATATCCACGACCAGGCTGTCGGGTCTGGCAATCTGGGCCCCAATGGCCGCGGGGAGGCCGAAACCCATGCATCCGAGCCCTCCCGAGGTAATAAAGGCGTTAGGTCTGTCCACATGGTAATACTGGGCCGCCCACATCTGATTCTGGCCCACCTCCGTCGCCACGATCGCCCGTCCCCCGGTCAGCCTGTAGAGGGTTTCAATGACGTGTTGCGGCTTTATCTTTTCCCCCTGCTCATAGGCCAGGGGTTTGGTGTTCTTCCACCCCTCGATCTTGTCCAGCCACGGCTCTCTCAGCTTCCGGATACCATTCAGGTCTTCCTTTTCCAGGAGCTCATTGAGAATCCCGAGAGTCAATCCGCAGTCCCCGACCACGGGGATGGTGACCGGAACATTTTTTCTTATGGATGTGGGATCGATATCGATGTGGACTATCTTTGCCTGGGAGGCAAAGGCATCGGTCTTTCCCGTCACCCTGTCGTCAAAACGGACGCCGATGGCGATGAGAAGATCACATGCGCCGGTGGACATGTTGGCCCGATACGTGCCGTGCATGCCTATCATGCCCAGCCACAAATGATCCTCCGGGGGAAAGCATCCGAGACCCATGAGCGTTGCGGTGACGGGAGCAACGATCTTTTTGGCAAATTTTCTCAGTTCCCCGGAGGCCTTTGAAAGGATCACCCCGCCCCCTGCCATGATCATGGGCCTTTTGGCCCCCTTGATGAGAGTGACTACCTTGGCCAGTTGTTTAAGATGGGGATTATAGGTTGGCTGATAAGAGCGCAACTTGATATCTTTTCCCGGGTCATATCTGCCCTTCATGCTCATGATATCTTTTGGAAGATCAACAAGTACCGGTCCCGGTCTTCCGGACTTCGCCAGGTGGAAGGCCTCTTTGATAACCCGGGTCAAATCCGCGATGTCCATCACCAGATAGTTGTGCTTGGTGCAGGGCCGAGTAATTCCCACGATGTCCACTTCCTGGAAGGCATCGTTCCCGATGAGCGTTCTGGGAACCTGCCCGGTGAACACGACGATGGGGATGGAGTCTGCATAGGCCGTTGCAATTCCAGTCACCGTATTGGTGGCGCCCGGGCCGGACGTCACCAGGCAAACGCCCACCTTTCCCGAGGCCCGTGCATATCCGTCGGCCGCATGCACAGCCCCCTGCTCGTGCCGGGTCAGAATGTGTTTGATATCCGTTTTTACGAGCCGGTCGTAGATATCGATCACAGCGGCCCCGGGATATCCGAAAATCGTGTCTACACCCTCCTGCTTCAAGGTCTCAAGAAGGATCTCAGATCCTGTTAGTTCTCTCATCTTTATCTCCTGTTCAGTCATTCACTTTCCGGCACAATTATTCTGCGTTTTAGCCTTACGCCTTAAGCCCTTGGCCCTGCGCCTTTTTTACATATGCCACCAGGCCGCCCGCTTCTATGATGGAACGCATGAACTGGGGCACCGGTCTTGCCAGGAAACGCTTTTCCCCATGACGTTCCATGATTTCTCCCGTTTCAAAATCCAGCTGCAACGCATCCCCTTCAACAATCTGCTGAGACGCCTCCTCAGATTCAAGTATGGGAAGCCCTATGTTGAAGGCGCTTCTGTAAAAAATCCTTGCAAAGCTTTTCGCCACAACGGCACCTACCCCCGCCGCCTTAATGGCCCAGGGCGCATGTTCTCTCGAAGACCCACAGCCGAAATTTACACCGGCGACCAGGATGTCCCCCTGCCTGACCCCTAGAGCGAAATCCGGCCTCAGATCCTCAAAACAGTGTCCGGCCAGTGTTTTCTTGTCAGACACGTTCAGATATCTTGCGGGGATAATCAAGTCGGTATCCACATGATCCCCAAATTTCCAGGCTCTTCCTTCCACTATCATTTTCTTCTCCTCCTATGGGGGTAACGCTATATTTCTGCGGGCGACCCAATCCTGCCGAGAACTGCCGAAGCGGCCGCAACAGAAGGATTCGCCAGGTACACCTCACTCTCAGAATGTCCCATTCTGCCCTTGAAATTCCTGTTGCTCGTGGAAAGGGCCTTTTCCCCGGATGCCAAAATACCCATGTGTCCTCCCAGGCAAGGCCCGCAGCAGGGAGGGCCGATAACGGCGCCTGCTTCCATGAACGTCTCCAGGATACCTTCCTTCATGGCCTTACGGTAAATGGCGGGTGATCCCGGAATGACGATGAACCTTGTCCCCTTTGCCACCTTTTGCCCCTTGATGACGCTCGCCGCCTCTCGAAGATCGTCCAGGCGGCCGTTGGTGCAGGATCCCAGAAAGACCTGGTCCAGTCTGATGGGTTTCACAGCGGAAAGAGGCCTCACATTGTCCGGGGAATGGGGAAATGCCACCTGCGGCTCGAGGCTATCCAGTTGGATCGGGATAACGCGCTCGTAAGACGCATCCGGATCACTTCGATAAAAAGATCCCGGCCTCTCGCATCGACCCTCCACGTAGCGGCGGGTAATATCATCCGGTTCGAAAATGCCGTTCTTGGCGCCCGCTTCTACCGCCATGTTGGCCATGGTGAAGCGATGGGCCATGGACAGTTGGGCAATGCCCTCACCGGCAAATTCCAGCGACTGGTACACCGCTCCCGAAACCCCCAGGATGCCCAGCGTATGGAGGATGAGATCCTTTCCCCCCACCCATCGGGGAAGTTTGCCTTCAAAGACAACTCTTATGGAACCGGGTACCTTCAGCCAGGTCTTTCCGGTAGCCATGATAACCCCGAGGTCTGTACTCCCAACGCCTGTTGAAAAGGCCCCCATAGCACCATAGGTACAGGTATGGCTGTCCGCACCGATCACCAGATCGCCCGGTGAAATAAGCCCTCTTTCAGGCAGGATCACGTGTTCAATCCCTGTCTCACCAAGCTCGAAAAAATGCCTGATCCCGTGTTCCAGGACAAAGGTCCTCATTATCTTGACCTGTTCCGCCGACTGGATATCCTTATTGGGGACGAAGTGGTCCTGGATCATGGCAATCTTCTCACGGTCAAACACATCCTCAGTCCCCAGGTCTTCAAACACCTCGATAGCCATGGGGGCCGTTATATCGTTGGCCAGGGCCAGATCCACATCCACCTGGATCAGATCTCCCGGATTGACGGAATCCACGTCGGCGTGTTCCGCCAGGATTTTCTCCGTTATGGTCATGGGCATGGTTTACAAACCTCCATTATTGTCTGTCTTACACTGTCATGGGATAAACGCATCAGCTCAATTTTAGGGAAAGAGAGCAGTTCCGAGGCCAACGGCTAATGGCGCTAAACGTTGACGATTAACTCCTTTGCCTTACGCCTCAAAACGCATTCTCATTTGGAGAGAGCGCTGGATTTTTCTTCATATATTCAAGACGGTTCAAACCGTTGATATAGGCCTTTGCACTGGCCGTGATGATATCAGGGTCCGTCCCCTTGCCGAGGGCCAGAAGACCGTTTTCCTGCAGCCGAACCGTTACTTCCCCCTGGGCATCCATGCCGCCGGTAATGGCGTTGACCGAAAAACGCATCAGTTTCGATCTGCTCCCGGCCATTTTTGCGATGGTATTGAAGGCGGCGTCAATGGGACCTATGCCGAACCCGGCCCCCTGGGCCTCCTGTCCATTTACTTTCAGTTTCACCGTGGCCGTGGGTACGGCAACCGTGCCGCTGACCACGTTCAGGTAAAGCAGTTCGTAGATATCCGGAACTCTCAGGATCTCTTCCGCCACGAGGGCGTCAATATCCTCATCCAGGATCTCCTTGCGCTTGTCCGCCAGTCCTTTGAATTTCTGGAAGAATTTGGCCAGCTCTTCCTGGGACAAATCATAACCCAGGTCTTCAAGTTTCTTGCGGATGGCGTGTTTTCCCGAGTGCTTGCCAAGGACAAGCCGGTTTCTGGAAAGACCGATGGTCTCGGGGTCCATGATTTCATAGGTCATTCTGTTTTTTAATACACCATCCTGGTGTATACCGGCCTCGTGTGCGAAGGCGTTGGCCCCCACTACGGCCTTGTTCGGCTGCACCACGATACCCGTCACCATGCTCACCAGCCGGCTCGTGGGCTGGATTTCCCTGGTGTTAATACCGGTCTCCAGGTTCAGCTGGTCTTTGCGGGTATAAAGGCTCATGACCACTTCCTCGAGAGACGTATTGCCAGCCCTCTCACCGATGCCGTTCACGGTCACTTCCGCCTGGCGCGCACCGGCCCTCAAACCCGCCAGGGTGTTTGCCGTGGCAAGGCCCAAATCATTGTGGCAATGGATGCTCAGGATGGCCTTTTCAATATTCCGTGTGTTGTTGCGGACATGGCTGATGAGGCTGAAAAACTCATCCGGCAGGGCATACCCCACCGTATCCGGCAGGTTGACAATGGATGCCCCTGCCTCGATGACGGCCTCAAAGACGCGACAAAGAAAATCCGGATCGCTCCTCGAACCGTCTTCTGCTGAAAATTCCACATTCTCCGTATAGCTCCTCGCGCGACGCACGGCACTCACAGCCCTGTCGATTACCTGCTCACGCGTCATTTTGAGTTTGTATTCAAGGTGTATGTCCGAGGTGGCTATAAAGGTGTGAATCCTGGGATGCGTGGCCTCTCTGATGGCCTCCCAGGCCCGGTCTATATCCGCCGTTGTAGTGCGGGCGAGGGCCGTGACCTGTGGACCGCGAACCTTTTCAGCAATCTTCTTCACCGCCTCGAAATCGCCTGTGGAAGCGGCCGGGAAACCCGCCTCAATGGCATCCACCCCCAGTTTTTCCAACTGGCCGGCAAGACGCATTTTCTCTGCCACATTCATGCTTGCACCCGGTGACTGTTCGCCGTCTCGAAGGGTTGTATCAAATATGATAACTCTCTCACTCATGGGATTATCTCCTGTAGTCTCGTCAAGTGGTCAAATGATTGAATCGTCGATCGGTAAACCTGTTTCGCCATCAGCTCGCCGATCAACAAACCGCTATGCCTCGAGGAATCAGCAGCTATCCCATAAGCGTTCGCCGCAGACTTACCATTCTCTGGAAATCTGCGGCATAAAACCCCTCATTCTTCTTTGACTGTTTCATGGTTTTCTTTCACCCGAATTTTTCATTAGCCTTGATGAACTCAAATTTCCTTAGCCCTAAACCCCGAACTCTGAGCCCCTGAACCTGTCAACTCTTTTTGTCAGAGGTAATTTCCCTTGAAAGTTTGTACTGCACACTGTCCACAAGTGCCTGCCAGCTGGCTTCAATAACGTTCTCGGAAACACCGATTGTCGACCAGATCTCCCGGGAATCCCTTGACTCGATCTGCACCCTCACCTTGGCAGCGGTGCCTCCACCCCCGTCGATGACACGTACCTTGAAGTCCACCAGGCCCATTTCCTCGATCTCAGGAAAGAACTTGGTCAGGGCCTTTCTAAGGGCATTGTCGAGGGCATTCACGGGTCCGTCTCCTTCCGCGGCCGTGATCTCCTCTTCCTCACCTACGGATATCTTGATGGTGGCCTGGGAGCTACTTTCACCCAAACGGTTTTTCTCGATGGTCACCCTGAAGGATTCCAGGTTGAATGGATCTTCAAACTGCCCCGTAACCCGCTTGATGAGCAGTTCAAGGGATCCTTCGGCCGCGTCAAACTGGTACCCCTGGTTTTCCAGCCGCTTGATCTCGTCCACAATCTTCTGACTGTCATAGCCATTACCCCCCAGCCGGATTCCCATTTCTCTGCTCTTGTACTTGATATTGCTCTTGCCCGAGAGGTCCGACACCAGAACGCGCCTGCGGTTTCCAACCCCCATAGGATCCATGTGCTCGTAGGCCTTCGGGTTCTTCATGATGGCACTGACGTGGACCCCCCCTTTGTGGGCGAAGGCGCTCTTTCCCACAAAGGGACTTTGATTCAAAGGCGGGACATTGGCCACTTCGCTGACAAAGCGCGAAAGTTCGGTCAGCTGGCCCAGTTTTTTCTCCTCGATGCATGGGTATCCCATCTTGAGTTGCAGGTTCCCGATAACGGCAATCAGGTCCACATTCCCGCATCTTTCGCCATATCCGTTGATCGTTCCCTGAACGATGGTAGCGCCCGACTGTACCGCCGTCAGAGTATTGGCCAGGGCTAGTCCGCAGTCGTTGTGCGCGTGGATACCGATGCGGGGTTTGAGGTCCGGCAGGACCTTCCCGAGGATTTCTCCGATCTCACCGGGCATACTGCCGCCGTTGGTATCACAGAGGACAATGGCATCCGCGCCGGCCCGTCCAGCGGCCTCCAGCGTCTCCGTGGCATAGGAAGGGTTTCGCTTGTACCCGTCAAAAAAGTGTTCCGCATCATAGATCACTTCGCGACCCTGTTCCTTCAAATAGGCTACTGTTTCTTCGATCATGGCCAGGTTTTCCGTCAACTCCACCCGCAGGATCTCAGTGGCATGCAGGTCCCAGCTCTTACCGAAAACAGTCACGGTTTTCGTATCCGTCCTCAGGAGCCCCTTGATATTTTCATCCTTCTCAGGGGATGTCCCCGGCCGTCTGGTGCTCCCGAAGGCCGTGAGCCTGGTGTTCTCGAGGTTCAAGGTCTTCGCCATTTCGAAAAACCTGGCGTCCTTGGGATTGGAACCGGGCCAGCCACCCTCCACATAGGGGATGCCGAAGGCGTCCAGCTTTTTCACGATCCTGAGCTTGTCATCGGCTGAAAGGCTCACATGTTCTCCTTGGGTTCCGTCCCGCAATGTGGTGTCATAAAGGATGATCTTTTCCTGCATCGCGCCTCTCCCCTCACTTTTTGCCAAAAAAAATCCGTTACCAGGTCTGGCCTGATAACGGATTTTGAAGAACTTACTGGGAAACTAGGTCATTATCAGGCCGGGACGTTTCAGTCTCACGACGACGAGAAGCAGCAAGGATAGGAGTACCCCCGCCGCGCTGATAATGCCGATAACGTTGTTCACCAGGTTATGAGTCATGGTCTTCGTGCCCTTTTTGTACTTTACTAACTTTACTATTAATCACGATCTACTAATCAAGAGGGTCTGTCAAGTCTTTTTTTTCTCACTTTTTTTTCTCACCCAAATCCAGATGCTGCTCTCCTAAGAAGCAAGGTTTATGCCGCGAGCGGCAGCCTATGAGGTACGAAGAGGAGCCGAACCTGACACTCCTTTTCAGACGCTTTCTAAACACTTCGGAGGGGATGGACGGCTATTTGGGGTTTAGCATAAATTCATAGAAGCGCGTGGGGTTTGGGAGGCATAAACCCCAAATAGCCGTCCATGTCGGTGTGTGGTGCCAAGTGCACTATGAGAAAGGGTCTGAAAAAGAGTCTCACGCCCTGCTCCTTGACTCCGGCGGATGAGACGACTTCGTTGGAAGTCTTTGAGCAAATCTCATGTCGACTGGGGTTCAGCTTTCAACTCTTCAGGTTCAATTCCTCGCGAAAAAGGGCGATTTCCCGCCTGAGGCGATTTCCCTCGTTGGGGGCAAGGGGAATGTGTGTCACCACTCGCTCATCCATCTCCAGGGTCTTCAGAAGGCCTTTGACCCGGTGCACCATATCGACGGCCCTCACGGTCCCGTCACCGGACCGGCAATTGTCTCTGTGACACGAAACCACTACCACACCGTCCGCTCCTTGCCTTCTGCCGAGGAGTTCAAGAAGGTACTGGGTCCTCAACGTCCCTGCGCACGGGACCTCCACCCAGTTCACACCACCCAGGACACTGTCATTTTCATGACCATTCCGGCGCACCAGATCGGCGGATCTCTGACACACAAATCCTGTAATACGGGGAGATTCTCCTTTCCCGTTCTCTTCCGGAAAAATCCGGCTCTGGTACAGGAATTTTTCTGCACCGGAGAGTTCGATGGCCTCCCCGGGACACAGGCTGGTGCAGATCCCGCATCTCTGGCAGGCAAGGGGGAAAAAATGGGGTTTATCGGTAAAATGGATGGCCCCGTGCGGGCAGACCCGGAAGCAGGTCAGGCATGTGGCGCAAAGATCCCTGTCATAAAGGATCTGCTCGACCGGGCCCTGGTCAACGATCCACTTGGAAAGACCTGAAATTTCCTCCACCACGGCTGAGATACTCTGGGAACTTTCCCAGGCGTTCATCCCACATGCGCTGCCGTTGGCCACAAGAACTCCCCGCCGGTTGGTGAGACAGGTTGATCTCAGAAGGTTATCCGACTGGAGGTAACCCCCAGGGCCTGTTTCAAGTCCGAACGCGGTGCCGAGCTGCTGCAGGACCGGGGCCGGCCGCTCAGATTCTCCGACCACCAACAGATCCGCTGACGTGTTCAGGTCCTCATCCAGGACCACATCATCAAATCGAACTTTCACCGCTCCTGGTTCCAGTCCCACGGCCAGCAGGTCGGTCCTGGCAACGAAACATCCGCCGTCCCTCACACGCCCATAAAGCATCTCGAGCCCCATGGATGCCACCTTGACCTGGCAGGTAATGAGGCAGCATGCGATTTCGTACTCCTCCTGGAGGTGTGCGATAAGGCTCAGGAGACGTTCGCTCCCTGCGGTTGTGTTCAGGCCGTCCAGCCTGTCCAGTAGGATGACGCGCTTCACCCCGGGGGGAGGGCCTGTTTCCTCGATTGCCGCTTCCGCCCTGGAAAGGGTCCAGACGCGTTCATGACCCGGTTCGCCCAGGATATCGTATACGGGTTCACGGACGGATTCATAGGCGATCACCGCGAAGCCGATAGAGCGTTCAATCCTTTCATCTTCCAGATCAAGGGCAAGGGTGAAATCACCGACCTGGCCCGTCATGGAAACAACCCTCGCCCCTCTGAGACATTCAGGCCCTTCAGGTATCTTCACATTCGCCCTTGTCTCTGTAAAAAGCAGGAGGACGGGAAAGCCTTCCTTTACCAATCGCTCGCTCAATTGACAGGCGGTTTCCCCGTCGCCCAGGACCACTACACATTTTTGAGGAGGCAGACCCTTCATACCCGTTCCTCCAGGTAATCCGTCACTTGACTCACGGTCGCCTTCGTATGGGCAATGGTGTGGGGGATAGTCATCGGGCCGCTGGCGCTACCGGCCAGGAAAATACCGCCTTCTCCGGGGGAGACCAGGAAACCCTCCTGGCCCCTGCGGAGGTCCAGCCATTCTTCAAACGCCCTTTCGTTATCTGAAGGTCCCATTCCAACGGACAGGACCATGAGGTCAAATGCCAAATCCTCGATTTCCCCTTCATCCTCCACAGTGACACCCACGCGCTCTCCTTCAGCCTGGTAGAAATCCCCCGGGATTTCCCTGATCCAGTAGATGTCGTCTCTGAGTTCGAAAAAAAGCCTTGGGAAATCCCGCCCGAAGGTCTGAATGTCCATATAAAAAAAGGTGATGCGTGTGGCCGGGTGATTGGCCTTGATCTGCTTGGCCATGCGCAGGGCATACCCGCAGCAGACCTGGGAACAGTAGCCGCGCCCCAGGGAAGGGTTTCTGCTGCCTACACACTGCACGAAGGCCAGGTCACGGGGAGATTTCCCATCAGAGGGCCTGACCGGTCCGCCCTTCTCCTTCAGCATCTCTTCGAGTTCCTGGCCTGTCACCAGGTTCGAGATCCGGCCGTAACCCAGGTTGGATTTCTGTCTCGGATCAAAGGGTTCAAACCCGTGGCAGAGCATGACGGCCGAAAACCGACCGGACGTCTCCCCTTCCCCTTTTTTGAACCGGCCCAGGAAAGCGCCCCCGTCTCTGCGGAGGTCCAACACGGAGGTCTGAAGCGATATTTCAATCTCCCGGGTTTCCTGAACCTCCTTGACGGCATCCGTGACCAGGCAGACCCCGCATTTCTGGCAACGACCGTCCACCGCCTTGCAGGTGTAGGTGCCGGCCCATCCACCCACCTGTTCCCTTTGCTCCACGAGCAGGGATGGGAGACCTTGTCTGGCAAGTTCCAGTGCCGCGGTAAGGCCCGCGATTCCTCCCCCCACAATCAGAATTCTTTCTCTATTTTTCACCGGTAATTTCTTCCGTGAGTTTCTTTGTCTTGACGACATTCATGTTGAGCCCCAGTTCCTTCCGGCCCAAACCCATGGCCAGTCCCATAATCTGGGGAAGGAACAGGACCGGTATCTCGTAGCTCACATCAAACCGGCCTTCTATGCTCTTCTGGTTGTCATCGTACATGACGCTGCAAAAGGGACAGACCACGTTCATTGCCCGGGCACCGGCCGCCTTCACGCGGTCCAGTTTCTGTTTGGCCATTTCAAGGGCCGTCTGCTCATGGGCCACCAGGACGGCACCCCCGCAACAGTCCTTCTGCCGATCGTAGGGCACGGATCTGGCTCCCACGGCCTCCATGATTTCCTCCAGTGAAGAAGGGTTTTCGGGGTCTTCCCCTTCTTCGTAGATCTCGGAGGGTTTCAGGTAGTGGCAGCCGTAGTGGGTGGCCACGGCCAGGTCCTTCAAATTCACGCTCACCGCCTCCCTGATGCGGTCCAATCCCACCTCATCCAGCAGGACCCTGGCAAAGTGCTTGACCTTCACATCCCCGCCGTACGAAAGGCCGACCTTCGCGAGTTCTCTGTTTGTCTCGTCCAGCAGGGCACTATCCCGTCCCAGACGGTGGGCCTCTTCAGCCAGCATGGATGTGCAGGCACTGCACAGGGTGCAGATGGAAAGGCCTTTCGACTCGGCAAGGGCCAGGTTTCTAGCCGCCAGCAGGCCGGCCTTTTTTCCGTCAGAGGACTTGAGGGGAAATCCGCAGCAGGAAAAATCCGGGATATCAACCAGGTCAAGACCCAGCCTCCCGGCGACCCCTCTCGCGGACATCTCGTAGTTTCGTGATCTGGCAGGTATGGTGCAACCAAGAAAAAGGGCGTATTTCATTCCTATTCTTCCACAAGCTTGATGGCCCCTTCCACCTGGGAAGGCAGACTCGGGAGCCCTGCTTTTTTCCGTTTTTTCTCATCAAATTCGTCGAGGGCGTAAAGCCTTCCCTGGCCCTTGATCAATTTGGCCTGCATGAAGATGCCCGAAGGGGCGTGGCCTTCTTTCGCGGCAAGGTTCCTGAGGGCAAGGATCGTATCCGTGATCCTGATCCCCTGGGGACATCGCTCCTGGCAGGTGTAACAGCTTGAACAAAGCCAGATTTCCTCCCCCTTCAGGACCTCATCCTGCATTCCCAGCAGGACCATGCGTATGAGTTTTCTGGGGTTGTATTTCAGATTGACCCGCCTTACGGGACACCCGGCAGTGCACGTACCGCAGGCATAGCATGAGCGAATAGCCTCGGCCCCAGGCTCCCTGTGTACCTGTGATGCAAAGCCGGACGCAGTATTTTCGATTTGAAATTCGGGCAAGATTTCCTCCTTTTAGCACAAAGGAGCAAGAAAGGCCTTCTCGCGCCAATTCATTGAAAAAAGGGGCCTAAGCAGTTACAAAATAACTACAGCATAGTCACATTGTAGCTTCAGCACTATACGTTCCCAAGTCTTGTCTGTCAAGGGCCTTCATCTAAATAGAAATCCGTTGTATTTTGTAAGATTTGATTAACCATTGCCGGGGTACAAGTAAGGGAAAAACATTTTGATTTTTCCAGACGACCGGTCTAATCGAATTATCAGTTTCATAGAAGATGAAGAGGTGATCAAAAAGATACTCAAACATATTGGCCTGTGGGATATCAAGGCCAGGCCCCGCTGAAGAGGGCAAACGCGCCACCAGTCGACCGCCATATGGACTATTCGGA
>Ga0307440_1000042_pt1 | contig 47989 bp, 49 predicted proteins | sample SalMarWE160410MG_FD_202150 | JGI IMG/M metagenome (GOLD analysis project Ga0307440, IMG submission 202150) | Salt marsh sediment microbial communities from the Plum Island Ecosystem LTER, Massachusetts, United States - WE1604-10 | ecosystem: Environmental > Aquatic > Marine > Intertidal zone >...
GCTGTTGTATGGGTTATCGCCCTTGGCGGCCTGTATTTTGGACAGCACTGGAATGTCGAGACTAGCGAACCATATCTACAGGTAGCATCGGCGGTACTTATCATCGGAATAGCTATCTGGATGATCTGGCGTACCTGGCGGGATCAAAAATATTGCCTGCACGATCACGACCATGGACATGGCCACGATCATCATTATGACGAAGCGAAAACGATTGATACCTGTCATGGCAAGGTACGGCTGGATATTTTCGAGAATGGGGTACCACCCCGCTTCCGGGTGTACAGGGAAAGCGGACACACTTGGGAAGCGGATCAGGTGAGCATTGAAACGGAACGCTCCGACGGAAGCCGTCAGATATTCACCTTTGCCCAGGGCGACGGCTTTTTGGAATCAACCGAGGAAATCCCGGAACCGCACGAGTTCGTGGCCCGTCTGTCGTTGGGTCATGATCATCACCGCCACGTCTATGACGTGGAGTTCATCGAACACGACCATCATCACCATGCGATCTCGGACTACGAGGGTCTGGACGTGTCGGCACCCGGCTACCAGGACCCGCACGAAATGGCCCATGCCAACGACATCCGCCGCCGCTTTGCCAACAAGGATGTGACGACTGGGCAGATCGTCATGTTCGGTCTGACTGGGGGGCTTATCCCGTGCCCAGCCACGATCACCGTGCTGCTGCTTTGCCTGCAGCTAAAAAAGATCGCGTTGGGTGCCACGTTGGTGCTGTGCTTCAGCATCGGATTGGCGATGACGATGGTTTCGACCGGTGTTCTTGCAGCGATGAGCATCAAGCATGTCTCTAAACGATGGAGCGGGTTCGGCGAATTCGTTCGCTACGCTCCCTATGCTTCTGGCACGGTTATTTTGGTTGTCGGTTTCTATGTGGGCTATCTGGGGCTGAATCAATTGCTTTGATTGAGCTCTCCGAACGGCCAATTTCGGACGCTCATGATTTGTCTACAATGACGATGCTAATTCGCCACGCGCTGTGCCGGTGGCTTTGGGAGGCCTTGATCGTGTTCAAGGCATCGATCGGGGTGCCATTGTGGCCGTTCATCGTTTTTGTCATCGAAAAGCCGCAGCCTAGCTGTTCGAAGGGATCAATATGACGAAAGCCATTATCACCGAATCGACGCTTACCTGCCCGGAATGCGGCCACCGCAAGCGGGAGACCATGCCGACGAATGCATGCCAATGGTTCTATGAATGCGAGGCCTGCCATACCATGCTCAAGCCCAAGCCGGGCGACTGTTGCGTTTACTGCTCCTACGGAGACGTCCCATGCCCGCCGGTACAGCAGGGCGACACCTGCTGTGAACGATAAAAATGAATGACCGCTTTCGGCAGCCGTCTCAAGCGGTCGATTGGGGGCGATAAAAACGCCGAAATAGAGCGAAATGTGGGAGACTGCGCCCTTCGCGGCTCGGCTAAGCCGAGGGCGCGGTGAGGTTGATAAGCTCCGATAGCTCCGGAAGGTATCGAATTGTTGGGCCCCAGGCGCGATCGTATCCCACGGCGCCTTCGAGTTGGTGCAGATGTGCACGGCGATTTCCAGCGGTTCCGAGTCATCCAGCGAGCCTGCGGTCACCCAGACATAGGACCTGTCTCTGAACGGGCTGGGCACCACCGAGCATCATCATGCCCCTATTGTTTGGATTGTGGTGGCCATGCCTTCACTTTCTGCCAGGCCTGCAGGGCGTCCGGTGGCAGCTTGTTCATATGTTTCAGGAAAAGGGCAAGCGTCCAGATTTGCTTATCATTGAGCTTATTCTTCCATGAAGGCATGCCAGTCAGGCGGATACCATGTTTGATCTTCCAGAATGAATATCCTTCAGGATCGTCTTCAACCCCGTCGGTTGCCAATTGGGGCGGTTTTGGATATTCGCCTTTCGCGATAGGAGACGCCGAGGCCTTCCCTTTTGCGTCGCCATGGCAAACCACGCAGTATTTCGCGAAAAGATGAACGCCTTGAATAAGGTTCTGATCCGTCAACGCTACCGGGTCCTGTTCCTTGGGAGCATCCCGTTGCAAGGTCGCGTCCAATGAGGTTCCCGCCATCCACAGCTCCAGACTGCTGGGTTTACCATCGGCATTGGCTGGGATCAGTCCGCTTTTCAATAAAAAATATCCACCACCCAGACCAACGATCATGATCAACAAGGCTCCTGTAACAATACCTTTGAACATAATGATCTCCTACACATGGACTCAGCATGCCCGTATTTTAAATCTCGTACGGCCATCATTGCCGTAAAATCAATCCATTGATAACCACAGTATCCTGCCCGAACGCTCCGGTTTTGAATGTGATCTAACCAGGGGGAAGTTTACACCTGTCCGAGGCGGAGTTGATGCACCGCATGTTCCCGCATCAGATGCCAAGTTCACCGAATGGCGTGATACGGCCGAAAGCAGACGCTCAGATGTGAATATAATTACACTAGTAACGGTAATATTTACTCCTTACACATCTCCAAAAGCGTTCGAATAATAGGGATATGAACATGATCCGATTTTGTGATCAAAGAAGCCCTAAGTTTTGCCGGGGCTGCCTTTTTATTCATACATAATTTTCCCCAAAGGGATTTGAAAGAGAGTATAAATAGGAGTCAATCATGTATGTTGAATACGCCCTGTTTTTTGGTGTGATCGCTGCCGTATTTGTTGCTTTTTTCGTGGCCGCGAACAAAGCAACCAAGAGAAAAACCTAAGAAAGCACCTGCGCTATTACATAGTCTTGGCCATAACCGGACATCCAGGCACGTAATAGTTTTGGGATCATCTTATTGATTTCAGGCGGCAACTGGATCAAACGCATATCCGTTTTGGCCAGGTCTGACATGACCAGCAGTGGCCATGAACGGCCATCCATTGAAATCACTGTTCGCCCTGTCCGAACATTGATGTAGTAACATGCCCCCGGAATCAGCGAAGCGCGAATAGGTCGGACATCGCGTGGATCTGCGGATCTTTCGCATGATTGAGATAATGCAGGCCAAACCCTTTCTCCAAGGTCTTGAGCAGGGAAAAGTGGTTACAGGCCCGTGAAAAATGCATGCCCTTGGATTGATAGTTGGTCTCGACGATCAAGGGGACCCGGTTGTTTCCGGTGTTGCTGAAATCATTCTCATCCCACATCACGATGACGGCGTTCCTGCCAGATTTCCACATGGCCGAGCCGGTGATGGCGCCGACCAGCGCCTGGACTTCCTTATCGCCTTCCCGGATCAACGCATGCGCCTGTGAGCACATGGGGGTGCCATGCATGTCATGGCAGAGGTTGGGGGCGATGAAGTTGAAATTGGCCACGGTTCCGGCAGCCAGATCCTTCGCCAGTTCCCCCCCGATGGTTTTGTTACGAAGATTTGATGCATAACCGACGATGTCTTTCGAACCCTGCGTGGAGCGGAAGTATTCGAAGGGGTTGTGTTTGGCCGCATAAAGGTGGGCGCCTCGATTGATTTGCTTGCCATCCGAGGCGTCGATGCCATATCCACCCGGGATGGGCAGCGACTCCTGATAGGTCTTCCAGCTCTTTCCGGCCCGTGCCAGCTGGTCGGCGATCGTCTTGCCGGCAAAGGGCGCTCCGCCGGGCACCGTATAACCGATCTTGTCAGCAGTTACCCCGAAAAGGCCAAAGGAGTGACTCGCGATGTCGACGCCATGGGCCGGGATGAAGCCGTATCTGTTTTCCGTATTCTTTGCTGAGCCCCAATGAGGGGCCAGGTCGTCGTCGGTGCCAAAATTCGATCCGCCGACGACCTCCAGATAGTTGGTCAGGCTGGGATGGCCGACGGCCTGATAATGGGTTGCCAGGTCATAGTGCTTGGCCATGGCGTTGATGTAAGGAGCATCTGACTCGTTGTCGATGATCGCCGGCACCGTGCCGGGTTCATCGTAATTATGATTCTCCATCATGATCAGGAACACGTGGTTCAATTCCGGCATGGCATGCCGGCCTGCGGCATACCCCTGGCAGGGAAACCACAAGGCCGAGCAAACAAGCAGCGTCAACATCGATTTCTTCATGACGGTTACCCCTGAACCTTTTTTATTCGTGTAAAAAGCTGCTGTGACACTGGCATGCCATCTTTACACCGGCATGGCGAAGTTCAAAGTTTTCCTCTCGCGTGTTCGATCGGGCGTCTGGCTGGCGGCTGTTCGCCAGGGCTGGCACTTATTCAATGATCGAAAGCAGCCGGAAACGCTCATGTTGTCATGCGCGCTCAGATGTTGTGCCGTCGTTTTGCGCTCTCGGTTTTGAGCTGACCGCAAGCCGCCGAGATGTCCCGTCCGCGTGACTCACGCACCACGGCTACGAACCCCGCCTCCGACAGCATGCTCCGGAAGGCATCGACGATGTGATCTTCCGGGCGGGCGTAGGCGCTGCCGGCAAAGGCGTTGAACGGCAACAGGTTGATGGTGCAGTCCAGCCCCTTCATCAGTTCAATCAGGCGACAGGCATCGGCCGCAGCATCGTTGATGCCGGCCAGCATCACATATTCGACCAGCACGCGTTTGCCGCCGCGTATACGCACGTAGTCGCGCAGCGCGGCAAGCAACTCGGACAGCGGATACTTGCGGTTGATCGGCATGATGCGATCGCGGATCTCGTCCGTGGTGGCGTTCAGTGACACCGCCAGGTTGCAGGGCAGTTCCTCCTCCATCATGCGCCGGATCCCGGGCACCAGTCCCGCCGTGGACACGGTGACGCGATTCGGTGAGAAGGCGAGGCCCAGCGGGTCGGTGGCCAGGCGCACGAAATGGGCCACCTGCTCGTAGTTGTGCAGCGGCTCGCCCATGCCCATCAGTACCAGGTTACGCGCGCGCCGGCCGGTGGCGCCGCGCACGGCCTCGACCTGCGCCACCATCTCGGCGGCGCTCAGGTTGCGTGTCAGGCCAGCGGTGGCGGTCAGGCAGAAGTTGCAGCCGATGGCGCAGCCGACCTGGGTGGAGATGCACTGCGTGGTGCGTCCCTTGCCCGGGATATACACGGTTTCGACATCCCGGCCGTCCGGCAGGCGCAGCAGCATCTTGCGCGTGCCGTCCGCGGAGATTTGCTCGGCGACGCCGGAGACCGGTACCGCGGCTGGATAGGCCGCCAGCAGGGTGCGCAACGGCGCCGGCAGTTCGGGGATATAAGCGATGTCGGTGATGCCGTGGCGATGGATATGGGCGGTCAGGCGTTCGGCATGCAGCGGCTTGGCGCCGGCCTGCATGCACAAGGCCAGAAACTGGGCGCGGTCCATGCCGCTCAGGTATGGCGGCGGGTTGGCGGCGGTAGCGTGATGCATGGAATCGATGGCCGGCATGGCCGGCGTCGGCACTTACAGGCCGTACTTGGCCTTGTTCGCGGCGACCTCTTCCGCCGTCGGGGGCTGGTGCTCATCGACCTCGGCCAGCTTGAACAGCTGGCGATCGCTGTCGCTGCGCTCGTTCAGGGCGATGTCGCCCTCGAACACGGCCGGCACGTCCTCTTCCGGATAGATGGCTTCCCATGGGCATTCCGGTTCGCACACGGCGCAATCGATGCATTCCTCGGGTGAGATGTACAGCATGTTCGGCAGGTCATTGGACAGATGTTCCGGTTGGTAGAAGCAATCCACCGGGCAGACCGCGACACAGGCCGTATCCACGCAGTCCTTGCACAGTTGGGTGACAACGAATGCCATAATGATCTCCCTCACAAGCGTATGGGCGACCGGATGTTTCCCCGCAAGCCGGCACCCTGTCCAGTTCAGACGCGGCTATCGTAGCACAGGTTCGGACGGCGATGCCAGCCTGCTTCCTTCTTCCACAGGGCGGGGCCTTATCCTAGGGTAGGGCCATGGACTTTGCCCGCTTCGTGCACCTGCATGCCCATTCCGATTTCTCCCTGCTTGCCGGCGCCATGCCGGTATCAGCGATGCTGGAGCGCATGGTGCAGCTGAAACAGCCGGCTATCGCCCTGACCGATTACGGAAACCTGTTCGGTGCCGTCAATTTCTATACGCAGGCAATGAAGCTGGGCATCAAGCCGATCCTGGGCTGCGAGGTCTACCTGTGCGACGATCATACCAAGCGCGTCAGCCAGGGGCCGAGGGCCCCGCGCTATCCCCAGCTGGTACTGCTGGCGCGAACCAATCACGGCTGGCGCAACCTGATGCAGCTGGTGTCGATCGGCTACCTCGAGGGATTCTATTACAAGCCGCGCATCGACAAGGCATTGCTGCGCCAGTATGGAGCTGGCCTGATCGCGTTGTCCTCCGGCTGGAACGGTGAGATCGAGCAGCACCTGCAGCGCGGCGATCGGGCGGCGGCGCGGGCGGCGGCCCTGGAATACCACGAACTGTTTCCCGAGCACGGTTTCTTCATCGAGTTGCAGCGCAACGGAGCGCCGGCCCAGGAGGAGATCAACCGCCAGCTGGTCGAGCTGGCCCATGAGCTGGATATCCCGCTGGTGGCCACCAACAATGCTCATTTCCTTCAGCGTGGCGATTTCCAGGCCTTCGAGGGCATGCTTGCCATCGGCCAGAACCGTACGCTGAACGACGACGTCACCGGCCATTTCTCGCCCGAGTGCTACCTGAAATCGTATGAAGAGATGGCCGAGCTGTTCGCCGATGTGCCGGAGGCGCTGGAGAACACGCTGCACATCGCCAACCGCTGCAATGTCGATCTGCAGTTCGGCCATTACCAGTTGCCCGATTTTCAGCCGCCCGACGGCCAGAACCTGAATGAATTCATCCGAGACGAGGCCAGGCGCGGCCTGGACGAGCGCTGGCCCGCCATCGTCGCCGGCACCCCGGATGCGAAGCGCCGGGAATACGACGAGCGGCTGGCCTTCGAGCTCGACGTGATCGAGCAGATGGGCTTTCCGGGCTATTTCCTGATCGTGTCGGATTTTATTCGCTGGGCCAAGGCGCAGGATATCCCGGTCGGCCCCGGACGCGGTTCCGGCGCCGGTTCGCTTGCCGCCTATTGTCTGAAGATCACCGATCTCGATCCGATCCGCTACGGGCTGCTGTTCGAGCGATTCCTGAACCCGGAACGCATCTCGATGCCCGACTTCGACGTCGATTTCTGCATGAGCCGGCGTGACGAGGTGATCCGCTATGTCACCGACAAGTACGGCGCCGATCAGGTGGCGCAGATCATCACCTACGGGTCGATGAAGGCCAAGGCGGTGGTGCGCGACGTCGGCCGCGTGCTGGCGATGCCGCTGGAGAAGGTCAATACCATCGCGAAGCTGGTGCCCAACGATTTGAAGATGACCCTGGAAAAGGCGCTGGTGGCCGAGCCCAGGCTGCAGAAGCTGGTCGACGAGGATGGCGAGGTGGCGCGCCTGTTCGACATCGCCCATCGCCTGGAGGGGCTGCACCGCCATGCCGGCAAGCATGCAGCCGGTGTGGTCATCGGCCGCACGGCGCTGGTCGAGACGGCCCCGCTGTACAAGGAAACGGGCGAGGAAGGCATTGTCGTGCAGTGGGACATGAAATGCGTCGAGAAGGTCGGCCTGGTCAAGTTCGACTTCCTGGGCCTGAAGACGCTGACCGTGATCCACCTGGCCTGTCGTCTGGTGCGCCAGCATGCGGCGGATGAGGCCGGGCGCACCTTCGATCTCGAACGCATCCCGCTGGACGATGCCCCCACCTTCGAATTGCTGCAGCGCGGGGCCACGGGCGCGGTGTTCCAGCTCGAATCATCGGGCATGCGCGATCTGATGATGCGCCTGAAGCCGGACTGCTTCGAGGACATCATCGCCCTGGTGGCGTTGTTCCGGCCGGGTCCGCTGCAATCCGGCATGGTCGACGATTTCATCGCCCGAAAGCGGGGCGACCAGCATGTGACCTATGCCCTGCCGCAGCTGGAGCCGATCCTGAAGGAGACCTACGGCGTCATCCTGTACCAGGAGCAGGTGATGCAGATCGCGCAGGTGCTGGCCGGCTACACCCTGGGCCAGGCCGATATGCTGCGCCGGGCCATGGGCAAGAAGATCTCCGAGGAGATGGCCAAGCAGCGCCAGGTGTTCATGGATGGCGCCGCCAAGCACCATGTACCGGAGGACAAGGCCGAACGCATTTTCGATCTGATGGAGAAGTTCGCCGAGTACGGCTTCAACAAGTCGCATTCGGCTGCCTATGCGCTGATCGCCTACCAGACCGCGTATCTGAAGGCGCACTATCCGCAGGCCTTCATGGCAGCGACGCTAACCTGCGACATGGGCAACAGCGACAAGGTGGCGGCTCTTGTGGCCGACTGCCGGGCCATGGACATCGACATGCTGCCGCCGGACGTCAATGCCTCGGACTGGGAGTTCGTGCCGGAAGGGCAAGCGATCCGTTTCGGGCTCGGAGCCGTCAAGGGCGTGGGCGAGGCAGCGATCCGGACGCTGGTGCGCACCCGCAACAAGGGCGGCCACTTTTCCGATCTTGATGACCTGTTGATGCGTGTCAGCGCCAAGGCCCTGAACAAACGCATTCTCGAGGCACTGCTCAAATCCGGGGCCTGCCGCGGCATTGTCGATAACCCCGGGATCGTACTGGAGAATCTGGGCGAGGTGCTTGAGCGGGCACAGCGCCGGCGCAAGGAGATCAGCGCCGGGCAGTCCTCCCTGTTCGAGGTGGCCGAGCCCGCACCCCCGGCAACGGCCGCGTCAGCCGGGGGCTGGAACCTCGGCGAGCAATTGCAGGCGGAGCGCGAGGTGCTCGGCTTCTATCTGACCGGCCATCCGCTGGAGGAGCACCTGGGCCGGGTGTCGGGTCTGGCCGATGCCAATCTCGGCCAGTTGGCGGCATTGGCGGACGGCACCCGGTTGACGCTGGTGGCGGCCGTGGGCGGGGTTCGCGAGCATCGTGGCGCGCGCGGCACCATGGCCTTCGTACAGCTTGAGGATCTGCGCGGGCATGCGGAGCTGGTCTGTTTCGCCAATATCTATGGCAAGGCGCGCGAATTACTGCAGCCGGATGCGCCGGTGCTGGTCGCGGCGCGTGTCGATGCCTCACGCGAGGAACCGGTGCTGATTGCCGAAGCGATCGATAGCTTCGAAACGGTGTTGCCGGGGTTGGTGGGCACGATCCGCCTGGATTTGGGCAGCCTGGGGCTCGACGACCTGATGCTGGCCCGGCTGAAGGGGATGATGGGCCAGGATGGTACCGCCCGTCTGGCTTTCCATGTGCACTTGCCGGACGGTAGCGTGGCGGAGTTGGAGAGTGCGGCAGGCGTTCCATGGACAGCGGAACTGCAGGCGCAGCTGGAGAGCCGTTTCGGACGTCAGGCTGTTCACCTCGAGTGCCGCCCGTGGCAGCCTGTCGTCAACCAGCGACAGAAGAGAGGTTGAGGATGCCCAGCTACCTGGATTTCGAACGCCCTATCGCGGAGCTGACATCGAAGATCGATGATCTGTCGCATATGGCCATTAACGCCGACATGACTCTCTCCGAGGAAGTCCAGCGGCTGACCAGCAAGCGCGACAAGCTGGTGGAGCAGATCTACACCAAGATGGATCGCGGCCAGATCTCCCAGATGTCCCGGCATCCGGACCGCCCCTATATCCTCGATTACATCCCCCTGCTGTTCGAGGGCTTTCAGGAGCTCAGGGGTGATCGCGCCTTCGCCGATGACGGTGCCATCATCGGTGGTCTGGCCAGCTTCCACGGTCAGCCGGTGATGGTGGTCGGGCATCAGAAGGGACGTGACACCAAGGAAAAGATCGCCCGCAATTTCGGCATGCCGAGGCCGGAGGGCTACCGCAAGGCGCTGCGCCTGTTCCACATGGCCGAGCGTTTCGGCATCCCGGTGCTGACTTTCATCGATACGGCCGGAGCCTGGCCCGGCATCGATGCCGAGGAACGCGGGCAGAGCGAGGCGATCGCGCGCAACCTGATGGAACTGGCAGAGTTGAAGGTGCCGGTGATCTGTACGGTGATCGGTGAGGGAGGTTCCGGCGGTGCCCTGGCCATCGGGGTTGGCGACCGCATCTACATGCAGCGCTATGCGACCTATTCCGTGATCTCCCCCGAAGGCTGTGCGGCCATCCTGTGGCGCGACCGCGCCTTCGCCAATGATGCCGCCGAGGCCCTGAAGCCGACCGCCACGGATCTTCTGGATCTCGGCATCATCGACGGCGTGATTCCCGAGCCTTTGGAAGGGGCGCACCGCAATACCGAGGTGGCGGCACAGATGCTGGATGAGGTGCTGGCCAAGGCGCTCGCCGAACTGATGGCCATGTCGCTGGATCAGCTTCTGGCCGCGCGTCAGCAGCGGCTGCGTCAGGTCGGGGTGTTCAACGAGGGTTAGCCGGCCCTAGAAAGCCTGACCGGTACCGAGATAAAACCGCCATTTGTGGGTGGCCCAGCCATAGGCCGCATCGGCGCGGATGGTGCCGCTCACCAGCCAGCGCAGCGTCCAGCGGATGCCCATGCCGGTTCCCACCGCGAAGGGCTTGCTGGTGCTGACCTGCGCCATGCGTGCCAGCCAGCCGAGATCGGTGAATGCCACCCACTGCAGGTTGGAGTTGTGCTGCATGGGGATCCTGGTCTCGATGCTGCCCTCCACATAGGCGGAACCCTGCAATTCGCCGGGTACATAGCCGCGCACACCGGAGCCGCCGCCGATGTCGAACAGGCCGTCGCGCAGCACATCGCCGGTGGCGACGCCGCCGTCGAGGCGGATGTTCAGGGTCTTCTGGTCGGAATACGGATAATACAGTCGGTAATACGCAGTCTGGCGGTAGACCTGGACCGATGAGCCGAACGCCTTGTCGGCGACATTCAATTGATAGCCCATGCGCTGGCCGGTGATCCAGGTGATGTGGTTGTTCAGCCACTGGTAATTGACGCCCAGGATCAGCGAGTGGCGGCGCTGGCTTTGGACGTCCGCCTGGGGTGGGCCGCCGATCAGCGTGTAGGTAGAGACGGTACTCTCGTATCCAAAAGTGGTCGTGACGCCCTGGGTTGGAACCGGCCCGAAGCTTCGCTGCAACTGCACGCCGGTGCTGTTCGTGTCATCGAGATACTGGCTTTGCACCACACCGTTGCTGTAGGCATCGAAGACACTGCGTCCGCGACTGCCGTACATGTTCATGCTCCACATGCTGTCGGCGATGCGGTACCAGTTGTAGTTGCCGCTGTATGATTCGCCGACAACGCCACCGCCAAAGTTCTTGCCGGTGGCTTTGCGGTAGGCAAGGCGCACCTGGTGCCTGAGGCCCCACAGGTTGTAGTCGGTGAAGGTGGCGCCGGCGGAGGTGTCGCCGTTGTCGTTGCGGCTGACCTCCGGCAGCAGCCAGATCGGCCAGCGCTCCTGGACCCGGATGTGCACCTGGCCTTTCGCGTCCGGCGGTGTCACATGCACATCGGAAAACAGACCGAGGTTGCGCAGGCGGCGCTCCGCCTCCGGCGCATCCGTATCCGTCCATGTCTCTCCTTGCCGGAAGGGCAGCTCGCGCAACACGGTGCGCGGACGGGAGAATTTCAGGCCGCTGATGACGATGCCCCGGATCAGCAGGCTTCCCTCGTCGGCCTCGGCCGGAGTGGCGATCCATGCGAGCAGCAGCAATGCGGTGACCAGCAGGCGCAGGGAAGGCAGTATCATCGCATGGCCCATTTTGGTGTCATTGGCAAGTCCTTTGGCATCGGTTCATTCTAGGCCAATCTAGACCCATGGCCGGCTGTATCCGCAGTTTTAATATCAAAGCGACGAGGGATGATGGGGCTGAACGGCCGGCAGGGCTAGTTGGTCGGCTTATGCTGCCCGGCAAGCAGGTGCTCGAGCTCAGCGTTCCGGGCTTCCAGTTCCCGGATGTGGGCGGCATTGGAGATGCAGATGGCGCAGGCCGAGGCGAGGGTGCGTACGATGGTCTCATCGATCGGATCGAATGCCCGACCGTCCTGCTTGTCGGTCAGGTAGATCACCCCCTGGATTTCATCGCCGAACATGATCGGTGCGCCCAGAAAGGTTGTCATGACAGGATGATGGGCGGGGAAGCCGACGGTTTTCGGGTGCTTGCCGATATCATGGATGCGCACCACCTCGTGATTGTTCCACATCAGGCCGAGCAGGCCGATGCCCTGGGGTTCGTGCTCGAGCTGATCCAGCTCCTGCTGCGTCAGACCCAGCGGGATATATATCTTTTTGCCATCGACGATATACGAGAGCATGGCGTAGCGCGCGCCGGTGAGCTGCATCGACAGCTCGCCGACATGCCGCAGGATCGGCCTGAGTTCCTTTCCCTGGGCCAGCGAGATCACCGCTTCTGCCAGTCGGTGTTGCTGTTGAACCAGCTGCTTTTCCAGCTTTGAATGTTCCATGGCTCAGATACCGTTCCCCTGTCGTATCATCAATGGTGCCCATCCCGCGCGAGTCGATCGAACTCCATTATAGTGGAAAATGAGCGAATGCGTCGAGGGTGGCCAAATTCAGGCGAGATCCAGGGCATGGATGCGTCGGCCACCATGCCGGAAGGCGAGTCGGCGCCGTGTCGGTAGCCCCAGGGCACGCTCGCAGGCCATATCCGGTACCAGTACGATGCGGCGCCAGCTTTCGAAACGATCCTGCAGCACATGTCCGAGATCCCGGTAAATCTCGCGCGCATTGCGGCCAAGGCGTTGTCCATAGGGTGGATTGCAGATGATCAGCCCTGCATCCGATGTCGGTTGCAGGGTACGGAAGTCTGCACAGGAGAAAGCGATATCCTGGCGCACATCTGCCCGAGCCGCATTGTCCATCGCCGCCTCGAGCACCGCCGGATCGATATCCGACACCAGAATCGGTACGGTCGACTGCTGCTGCATGGCGACTGCCTTTGCCAGCACGCGCTGCCAGCGTCGGGCCGGCAGGGAAGGCCAGGCCATGAACGGAAAGTCATGGTCGATATTCGATGCCCGGTGGCTGGCGATCCATGCCGCCTCGATGGCCAGGGTGCCCGAGCCGCACATCGGCACCATCAGCGGCATCCGCCCATCCCATCCGGCCCAGCGCAGCAGGGCGGCAGCGATGGTTTCACGCAGCGGTGCATGGCCGGGATGCAGGCGATAGCCGCGGCGATCCAGACGCTCGCCCGAGGTGTCGAGGCTCAGCATGGCCTCGTTGTGGTCGATGCGAATGAATATCCGTTGCGGCTGCAGCTGCCGGTCCGTCTCTGATGTTTCCAGGCGATCGGAGATGGCCGCCTGCACGGTCTGTGCGACCCGCCTGCTGTGCATCAGACGCGAGGCGTGGCAGGCCGCCTGTAGCTTGACCGGACGGCCGGGCGGCAAAAAGCGCGACCAGTCGGTGCGCCGGCACTTGTTGTACAGCTCCGGAAAGGACATGGCCTTGAAGCTGTCCAGGCGCATCAGCACGCGGGTCAGGGTGCGTGCCCGCAGGTTGACCCGGGCCATCGTATCCTCGCTGCCGGAAAAGGCGACACCGCCTTGTCCCGGTACAATATCATGCGCGGACAACTCGCCGAGCTCTTCGGCGGCAAGGGCTTCCAGTCCCGGTGGTGTTACGGCATAGAAGGCATGGGAGCGGCTCATCGCGTCAGGCTAGCAGCAGACAGCGTGAAGCGCCTGGTTATTGCCCGTACATTGCAGCGCATGGATTTTTGTGGCCTATGGAATGTGGTACCGCCATTCGGGCATGCCTTTGATATACTCCGTACACGGTGCATCGCACCGCCTGCGGATTCGGCAACAGTGAGGCGACGTGGAATTCAAGGACTACTATCAGATACTCGGGATCAAGCGGGATGCCGGCGACGACGAGATCAAGCGTGCCTACCGCAGGCTGGCGCGCAAGTATCATCCGGACGTTAGCAAGGAGCCCGATGCGGAGAAACACTTCAAGGAGGTCGGAGAGGCCTATGAGGTACTGAAGGATCCGGAGAAGCGCTCCGCCTACGACCAGCTTGGCGCCGACTGGAAGGCCGGCCAGGAGTTCCGACCGCCGCCGGGCTGGGATCAGGGCTTCGAATTCCATGGCGGCGGGTTCACCGCTGCCGATGCGGCCCGCTTCAGCGATTTCTTCGAGACCCTGTTTGGCCGCGGCGGTTTTTCTGCCGGGGGGTTCAGCGGGGATGTACCCATACGGGGGCAGGATACCCATGCCAGGGTGCTGATCGACATCGAGGACAGCTACCAGGGCGCCGTCCGCGCCCTGACCCTGAAACACAGCGAACCCGGGCCTGGCGGCCGTCCGCATGTCCGTGAGCGCAGCCTGAAGGTGCGTATCCCCAAGGGGGTGTACCAGGGCCAGCACATCCGCCTGCCGGGACAGGGGGGGCCGGGCATGGCCAAGGGCGGTCCCGGCGATCTGTACCTCGAGGTGGAGTTTCGCCCGCATGCGCTGTATCGCACCACGGGACGGGACGTATACCTGGATTTGCCGGTGGCGCCCTGGGAGGCGGCATTGGGTGCCACGGTCACGGTGCCGACGCCGGATGGTCCGGTAACCCTGAAGGTGCCGCCGGGCTCATCGGCCGGACGTAAGCTGCGCCTGAAGGGCCGCGGTATTCCGGGCCGGGTGGCGGGGGACCTGTATGCCGTGTTGCAGATCGTTCTGCCCCCGGCTGATTCGGACGCCGCCCGTGCCGCTTATCATGAGCTGGAAAAGGCGCAGCCGTTTGACCCGCGCGCTGCCCTGGGGGTGAAGCCATGACGGAAGAACGACAGGTATTGCTGGCCGGTGAGGTGGTGGAGGATGTGGAGTTGACGCTATCCGAGCTTTGCCGGGTTTGTGCGGTGACCGAGGCCGAGGTGCTGGCATTGGTGGAGGAGGGCGTGATCGAGCCGGCGGGCCGGCGCCCGGCTCGCTGGCGTTTTGCCGGTACCAGTCTGCGCCGGGTACGCCTTGCCCTGCACCTGCAGCATGATCTTGGCGTCAATGTTGCCGGCGCCGCCCTGGCGCTGGATTTGCTCGACGAGTTGGAAGCGTTGCGTGCGCGCCAGATGTATCCGGATATCTGAGCGGTAGGGGCATGAGCGAAACCCTGCATGCTGTTTGCCCGCATTGCGATGCGGTCAACCGCATCCCTGTCGCCAGCCATGGCTCGGTGGTCAATTGCGGTCAGTGCCACCGGCCGCTGTTCACTGGGCAGCCCGTGGAGTTGACCACTGCCAATTTCCAGAGGCATGTCGAGCGCAGCGATATTCCGTTGCTGGTAGATTTCTGGGCTCCGTGGTGTGGCCCCTGCAAGATGATGGCGCCGCATTTCGTGCAGGCGGCAGGTCAGCTTGAGCCGCGGGTGCGCCTGGCCAAGGTCGATACCGAACAGGAACAGGGGCTGGCCACCCGCTTCGGCATCCGCAGCATCCCGACACTGGTGCTGTTCCGCGGCGGGCGCGAACTGGCCCGCCAGGCCGGCGCCATGACGGCGGCGGATATCGTGCGCTGGGTGGCCGGCCGGATTTGAGAGGGGGGTCGCATCGCCTTTGGCGGGGTGGCATTGATAAGTTTGTCGATTCCGGAATGCTGCCCGCCTTGATGGATTGGCCGGGGGAAAGACGCACATGCGCCGCACCTCCCTGACCGCCCCTGAGTATCGCTTGCCAGGAGACTGACCATGCCTGCTGTCGACCTTTTTTCACCGCTCACAGTCGGTGCCCTGCAATTTCCCAACCGCATTGTCATGGCGCCGATGACGCGAAACCGAGCCGGCGCCGGCAATGTGCCGACGCCACTGATGGCCGAGTACTACCGTCAGCGCGCCACGGCCGGCCTGATCATCACCGAAGCCGCGCAGGTGTCGCCTCAGGGCGTCGGTTATCCGCGCACGCCGGGCATCCATAGCGAGGAACAGGTGCAAGGCTGGCGGCGGATTACGGAAACGGTTCATGCCGAGGGCGGACGCATCTTCCTGCAGCTGTGGCATGTCGGGCGCATCTCGCACCCCTCGTTGCAGCCGGGAGGCGGCCAGCCCGTGGCCCCGTCGGCGGTGCGGCCGAACGGTGAGGCGTCAACCTATGAGGGGCCCAAGCCGTTTGAAATCCCGCGTGCCCTGGATGTGGACGAGATTCCGGGCATCATCGAGGATTACCGCCTGGGGGCTCGCCATGCTAGAGAGGCAGGTTTCGACGGCGTCGAGATCCATGGCGCCAACGGCTATCTGCTCGACCAGTTTCTGCGCGATGGCACGAACCGGCGCAGCGATGCCTACGGCGGGCCGGTAATGCACCGGTCGCGCCTGATGCTGGAGGTCGTGGAGGCGGTGTGCGGGGAGTTCGAGCCCGGACATGTGGGCTTGCGCATCTCCCCGTTGCAGCCATTCAACGACATGCGCGATTCGAATCCCGAGGCGACGTTTACCTATCTGGTCAAGCAGTTGAACAACCTGCCGCTTGCCTATCTGCACGTGACGGAGATGGGCAAGGAGATGCCGGGCGCTGCCGGTCCAGCCTTCGATCTGCAGCAACTGCGCAGGCTTTGGAAGGGCGTGTACATGACCAACGGCAGTTACGATCGGGCGCAGGCGATGGCGGTGGTGGCGAAGGGCGAGGCCGATCTCGTGGCCTTCGGCGTACCGTTCCTCGCCAATCCCGATCTTGTCGAGCGATTCCGGAGCCAGGCGGAGCTGAACACGCCCGATCCCGCCACGTTCTACGGCGGCAATGCCAAGGGCTATACGGACTATCCGACGCTGTAAACTCAGGCCCCATTTGGGGCCTGATGTCTGTTGACTGTATCAGGCGGCGCGACGCTGCCGGGGGCGTCGGCGGGGACGTCGGCTATCCGCAACTGGACGGCGCCGTGCCTGCTGGGGCTGGTGGTCCCGGCGTCCTCCGCCGTTGACGATCGGTTCCGCCCGGATCGACGGGTCCGGGTCGAAGCCAGGAACCTGTACCACCGGGATGCGGTTTTTTATCAGTCGCTCGATGCCGGCCAGCAGCTTGTGCTCGTCGATGCAGACCAGGCTCATCGCCTCGCCGTTGTTGCCGGCACGACCGGTGCGGCCGATGCGGTGCACATAATCCTCGGCCACGTTCGGCAACTCGTAGTTCACCACATGCGGCAGCTGGTCGATGTCCAGGCCGCGGGCGGCGATATCGGTGGCGACCAGCACGCGCACGGCGCCGGCCTTGAAGTCGGCCAGGGCCTTGGTGCGTGCACCCTGGCTCTTGTTGCCATGGATGGCGGCGGCATGGATGCCATCCTTGCCGAGTTGCTCGGCCAGGCGGTTGGCGCCGTGCTTGGTGCGGGTGAACACCAGCACCTGCCGCCAGTCCCCGCTTTTGATCAGGTGCGACAGCAGATCGCGCTTGCGCGCCTTGTCGACCGGGTGTACCACCTGGGTGATGATGGCCGAGGTCTCGTTGCGCGCCACCTCCACCAGTACCGGTGATCTGAGAATGCCGGCGGCCAGGCGCTTGATCTCGTTCGAGAAGGTGGCTGAGAACAGCAGGTTCTGGCGGTTCTTCGGCAGCAGCGCCAGCACCTTGCGGATGTCGTGGATGAAGCCCATGTCGAGCATGCGGTCGGCCTCGTCCAGCACCAGCGTCTCGACCATGGACAGATCGCAGGCCCTCTGGCCGACGAGATCGAGCAGGCGGCCGGGGGTGGCCACCAGCACGTCGATGCCGCGGCGCAGGCGATCGATCTGCGGATTGATGCCGACACCCCCGAAGACGATGGCGGATTTCAGCGGCAGGTATTTGCCATAGGTGGAGATGCTTTCACCGACCTGGGCGGCCAGTTCGCGCGTCGGCGTCAGCACCAGCACGCGCACCGGGCGGCGCCCCTCGGATTTTCTCGCCAGCAGGCGCTCTAGCATCGGCAGCGTGAAGCCGGCGGTCTTGCCGGTGCCGGTCTGGGCCGCGGCCATGATGTCATGGCCGTCCAGGATCACGGGGATGGCCTGGGCCTGGATGGGGGTGGGGTGCGTATAGCCCTGTTCACGGACAGCACGCAGGATATCGGCCGAAAGGCCAAGGTTTTCAAAAGACATGGATTGTTGCTCCGACACGCACCCGCCAGGAGGTCCCTGGACCGGTCTGGGTGGTGTTTTGTTTGTATTGTACGGATTTCGCTGGGAGCAGAGATAGCCGGACCGTTCGCCGCGTGAGACCAGAGCACAGCGGCCAAGTGCGGCGCACAGTATCCGATTCCCGCCGCCACCGCAATGCTGGCGTCATGCGCCCGCATCGCTTGCCCAGGCGCGGGGCAGTCCGTACCATGCGCCGTTCGCGATGGCGGCGCCTGGGAGTCAGGTCCGGCCTTTCGTGGAGAGATGTCCGAGTGGTCGAAGGAGCACGCCTGGAAAGTGTGTGTACCCCAAAAGGGTACCGAGGGTTCGAATCCCTCTCTCTCCGCCAGGTTTTCCGACCGCGGCATTGCGGCGGATACCCCTAGCCACCCGGGTCGGGCCCCGTACGGCCGGCTCCCGTGAACCCCGTCAGGTCCGGAAGGAAGCAGCGGCAGCGGGCAGCAGGCGCGTTGCGGTCCAGTCCGGTCCGGGTGGCGCCTTATGATCCATCCCTATGCAGCCTTGTTCCCGGTGCAATCGCATCCCACGCGAGCCAACGTGTGGGCGGCGGTTTCAAACGGTGTGGTATCGTCCAGCGAGCCTGCCCCCCCATGTTGGCCGAACGAAGCGATTGCATCACGACCCGAAGGTGTCGTAAGAGATAAAGATGCCGAGATAGAGCGACACGAGAGTGAAGGTGATGGCCATCAGCGCCAGCTTCAGGGGTCGGCCCGGTTCCATGGCCAGCACCGGGGAGCGGAACAGCACCCAGACATAGGCGATCAGGGCGAGTGATGAGGAGCCGGCGAGCCAGAGCATAATGATGAGCCTGTGCGGCAGGTGCAGGCCGAAGAAACCTGTGGCGTAGGCCGTCACTACATAGGTGATGTGCGCGACCGCGATGATCGCGAGCTTAGGAAATGTCCCCATATCGATATGCCCCCTTCCCCATGCGCATCATCATAGAGCGGCAGCCCGGGGGATGCATCCAGAGTATGAATGGGGTCAAGCTCTCTTGACGCCGTCGAGCGACACCACGGGCTGATCTCCTATCACCTCGGCGCTATGCGCCACCCCCTTCGGCACGGCCAGCATGTCCCCCGCTTCCAGCACCAGCGTCCGGCCCTGCAGCGTCATTTGAAATCGGCCGGAGAGTACGCCGTCGATCTTGTCCACGCCGTGTGTGTGCGGCGGGAAGCGGGTGCCGGGCGGATAGGTATACAGTGATACGGTACAGCCGAGGCGCGCCAGCTTGTCGCGCATGGCATCGAGCGTCAGCTCGCCGTCCTCCGCCTCGTTCCACCGGACCGGTGTGACGGCCATTCAGGTCAGCAGTACAGCGACGATGCCGGTCAGAAAGATACCGTCGAAGGTACCGGCACCGCCGATCGAGGCGATCGGGGCGCCGATGTTGGCGACGTCCTTCAGGCGCAGCAGGTCAGCGCCGACCAGCACCCCGAGGGTGCCGCAGATGTAGGCCAACGGCGCGGCCAGTTTCTCGCCGCCGATCATCATGGCGACAATGGCGGCAGCAATCGGCGCTACCAGCATCGGCATGCCGATGCCCAGGTGCGGGATCGGGCGGCTGGTGGCGTAACAGATGCCGGCCACGATGATCACGGCCAGCAGGATGTCGAACAGCGGCAGCGGGAAGCGATGGATCAGGCTGGCCGAAAACACCAGCGGTACCAGACAGCCGCCGGCGTTGACGGCGATCAGCGTGCGGCCGGTGAACGGAAGTATCGGCAGGCGCAGCAGGCTTTGCGGCGTCGGGTTCTGAGGGTCGGGTTGGGGCGGCTGCTCGGATTTGATCGAGGTCAGCGGCAGATTCAGCATGCTGCCGAACAGTGAGGTGAACAGCAGCAGCATGCCCTGGGTGGTGGACAGGCCCAGCTTGTCGAAGGCCAGCGAGATCAGCCCCAGTTGCACCAGGGTCAGCAGGAAGACGAGGATCAGGATGAAGATCAGCAGGTGGATCGGGGAAAATGGACTGCGCATCCCGCCATTGTAGCAACCAATGCCGCCGATGCCCCGTGCGGAATTTGCTGCGTGGCAGTCGGTGCCGGCCCGCTGTTTTCAGTCGCTCAGTAGCCGGCGCAGGGACACGGCGTTGGCGGGGGCGAAGGCGTGCGCGTCGTTGTTGAAATAGATCCAGGCCCTCTCGGCATCCACGCCGCGGATGCGCGATGCCCAGCTTTTCAGCTCCGCCTCGCCATAATCCTGGGCGTACCACGGATCGCCGTGCAGGCGCAGGTAGACGTCCGGGGCGGTGGCCATCAGTTCGTCCGGCAGCCCTGGTGCTGCAACGGCACAGAAGCCGATCCGGTTTTCATGCATCGCCGCCACGACCTCCGACCGCCACCAGCCGGCATGGCGGAACTCGATGACGGTGCGGAAATCCGGGTGCATGGCCGTCAATAGCTGTGCCAGCGCCTGCTCCGAGTAATGCAGCGAGGGTGGCAGCTGGAACAACACGCAGCCCAGATGTGCGCCCAGCCCCGCCAGTACGCCGAAGAAGTCGTCCAGCAGGGATGCGCAGTCGTGAAAGCGCTTCAGGTGCGTGATCAGGCGCGGAGCCTTCACCGCATAGACGAAGTTCTCCGGCGCCTGCTTCAGCCAGCGGCGGACAGTGGCGGCGGTCGGGAAGCGGTAGAAGCTGGAATTGATCTCCACCGTATCGAAGCGCTCGGCGTAGAACGCGAACCAGCGTGAGGTCGGAAGATCCTCCGGATACCACAGTCCCTGCCAGTGGCGGTAGTAGTAGCCCGAGCAGCCGATGCGCACATCCATGCTTCAACCATAGCCCATCGGACCAGGCTGCGGCCCGTTCCATCAGAGGGAAGCGGCTCAGCCGGCCATCTGTTTCTCGACCTCGACGATCTGCATGGTCGTGGACAGCACGCTGTCCGGGTTCAGCGACAGCGATTCGATGCCCTCGCGTACCAGAAAGGCGGCGATGTCCGGGAAGTCGGACGGGGCCTGGCCGCAGATGCCGACATACTTTTTCCGGCGGCGGCAGGCGGCGATGGCCATGGACAGCATGGTCTCGACCGCCTCGTCGTGCTCGTCGAACACGTGGGCGACCAGGCCGGAGTCGCGGTCGACGCCCAGGGTCAGCTGTGTCAGGTCGTTCGAACCGATCGAGAAGCCGTCGAAGCGGTCGAGGAAGGCGTCGGCGGCGATGACATTGGCCGGGATCTCGCACATCACGTACACCTCCAGGCCGTCCTTGCCGCGTTCCAGGCCGTGCTTCTTCATCTCGGCCAGCACCTTGTCGCCCTCCTCGGTGGTGCGCGTGAACGGGATCATCAGCACCACGTTCGTTAGCCCCTTGAGCTCGCGCACCCGCTTCATGGCCTGGCATTCCAGCGCGAAGGCGTCGCGGAAGCCCTCCGAGTAGTAGCGCGAGGCGCCACGGTAACCGATCATCGGGTTGTCCTCGACCGGCTCGAAATCCTTGCCGCCCAAGAGGTTGGCGTATTCATTCGATTTGAAGTCGGACATGCGCACGATGACCTTCTTCGGGTAGAAGGCGGCGCCGATCATCGCCACGCCCTCGGCCAGGCGTTCGACATAGAACTCGACCGGGTCGGCATAGGCGGCGGTGCGCTCGCTGATCTCGGCCCGCAGCTTCTTGTCCAGTTTGTCGAAATGGAGCAGGGCGTTGGGATGGACGGCGATGGCGTTGTTGATGATGAACTCCAGGCGTGCCAGGCCGACGCCGTCGTTCGGGATGAAACTGAAGGCGAAGGCCTGCTCGGGGCTGGCCACGTTCATCATGATCTTGGTCTTCGGCCGGGCCAGGTTCTCCAGCGGAATCTGCTCGACCTCGAAATCGAGCTTACCCTCGTAGACGTTGCCGGTCTCCCCTTCGGCGCAGGAGACGGTGACGTCGGCGCCGGTCGGGATGGCGGTGGTGGCGTTGCCGGTACCGACCACGGCCGGCAGGCCCAGCTCGCGCGACACGATGGCGGCATGGCAGGTGCGGCCGCCGCGGTTGGTGACGATGGCGGCGGCGATCTTCATGATCGGTTCCCAGTCCGGATCGGTCATATCGGTGACCAGCACCTCGCCGGGCTGCAGCTGGTTGATGTCGGCCACGTCCTTGATGACGCGCGCCGTGCCCGCAGCAATCTTCTTGCCCACGCTCTTGCCCTGCACCAGCACCGACCCCTGCCCTTTCAGGTGGTAGCGCTCCATCACCTGCGCGTGCCGGTGCGCGTACACCGTTTCCGGCCGGGCCTGCACGATGTAGAGCTCGCCCGTCTCTCCGTCCTTGGCCCATTCCATGTCCATCGGCTGGGTGGTACCGGCGCGCGCCGAATAATGCTCCTCGATGGCCACGGCGTAGCGCGCCAGCGTCAACAGCTCCTCATCGTTCAGGCAGAAGCGGCGGCGATCCTCCTCGGGCACGCTGACGTTCTTGGTCGGATGCCTCAGTGAGGCGGAGAAGATCATCTTGATGGCCTTCTCGCCGAGGTTGCGGCTGAGCACCGGCGCCGGCGCCTTGTTCAGCGTCGGCTTGAACACATAGTACTCGTCCGGGCTGACGGCGCCCTGCACCACGTTCTCGCCGAGGCCGTAGGAGGCGGTGATCAGCACCGCGTCCGGAAAGCCGGTTTCGGTGTCGATCGAGAACATCACGCCGGAGCAGGCCAGATCGCTGCGCACCATCTTCTGCACGCCGGCCGACAATGCCACCTGTGTATGGGCGAAGCCCTTGTCGACCCGGTAGGAGATGGCGCGGTTGGTGAACAGCGAGGCATAGACCAGCTTGATGGTGTCGGACACGTGGCGCGCGCCACTGATATTCAGATAGGTCTCCTGCTGGCCGGCGAACGAGGCGTCCGGCAGATCCTCCGCCGTGGCCGAGCTGCGTACCGCCACCGATAGCGTGCCCCCGCCTTCCCGCTTCTGCAGCATGGCGTAGGCCTCGGTGATCTCCTGTTCGAGATCGGGCGGCATGTCGGCATGGGCGATGCGGCTGCGGATGGTGGCGCCGGCCTCGGCCAAGGCCTTGACGTCGCGCGTATCCAGCCCGTCGAGGATGGCGCTGATCTCGTCGTTCAGGCCGTTGTGTTCCAGATAATGCCAGTAGGCATCGGCGGTGGTGGCATAGCCGCCGGGCACCTTGATGCCGCGGCTGGACAGCCCCTGCAACATCTCGCCCAGCGACGCGTTCTTGCCGCCGACCAGCGGCACATCGTCCATGCCGAGTTCGTCGAGAAAGCGGATATAGCGGAATTTCGTCATGGAATCCTCCCTGATGATGTCGTCCGTGGCAGCCGGGATGCTAGTCAAAGAGTGTAGAACATATGCAGGATTTTGCAGTTGCATATGCAGGATTTTTCAGTGGCCTGGCAGGGGCTAACAGTCGCAAGGATTTTCTGCGATACTGCGCCGCCCGGCCCCATCCGCATGGGCGCCGAAAATACGGTGGAAGGAAATCAGCGAGATGTCAGCCCGATACCAGACCGACGATTTGCGCATCCGCGGCATCCAGGAGGTGGCGCCGCCGCTGCGCGTACATGAGGAATGCCCGATCACCGATCGGGCCGCCGCCGCCACCTGGCAGGCGCGCAGCGACATCCACGACATCCTGTACGGCAAGGACGACCGCCTGCTGGTGGTCATCGGCCCCTGCTCCATCCACGATCCGGATGCCGCCATCGAATACGCGCTGAAGCTGAAGGCCATGCGCGAGGAATTGGCCGAGGACCTGTTGATCGTCATGCGCGTCTATTTCGAGAAACCGCGCACCACCGTAGGCTGGAAGGGCCTGATCAACGATCCGAACCTCGACAACACCTTCGAAATCAACAAGGGCATCCGCCTGGCGCGCAAGCTGTTGGTGGACATCAACGCGCTGGGGATGCCGGCCGGCACCGAGTTCCTCGACCTGATCACGCCACAGTACATCGCCGATCTGGTCAGCTGGGGGGCCATCGGTGCGCGCACCACCGAATCGCAGGGTCACCGTGAGCTGGCCTCCGGTCTGTCCTGCCCGGTCGGCTTCAAGAACGGCACCGACGGCGGCTACGGCATCGCCATCGACGCCATCCGCGCCGCCGCCCATCCGCATCATTTCCTGTCGCTGACCAAGCACGGGCATTCGGCGATCTTCTCCACCAGCGGTAACGAGGACTGCCACATCATCCTGCGCGGCGGCAAGGAGCCGAACTACCAGATGACGCAGGTGGCCGAAGCGCTGGCAGCGTTGGATGCCGCCGGCATCGCCACCGGCGTGATGATCGATTGCAGTCATGCCAACAGCCGCAAGCAGTATCAGCGCCAGCTCGAGGTCGGGCGCGATGTCGCCGGGCAGCTGGCCGCCGGCAACCGCCGCATCATCGGCACCATGGTCGAGAGCCATCTGCACGAGGGGCGGCAGGATGTGAAGCCGGGCGTCGCCTTGAAGCACGGCGTCAGCATCACCGACGCATGCATTGGCTGGCAGGATTCGGCCGATCTGCTGCGCGTGTTCGCCGAGGGCGTTCGCCAGCGCCGGGCTGCGGGCCGGCCGTGAGCCGAAAGGTCATCCCGATCGAGGCCCACGGTGCCGAGGCGCCGATGGCGCCGAAGCCGGCCTGGCTGAAGGTGAAGGCCCCCTTGTCGCCGGAGTACCGGCGGCTTGTGAAACTGATGCGCGATCAGAGGCTGAACACCGTCTGCGAGGAGGCGAGCTGCCCGAACATCGGCGAGTGCTGGCAGCACGGCTCGGCCACGTTCATGATCCTGGGCCGGGTCTGCACCCGCACCTGTGCCTTCTGCGACGTCGCCACCGGTCGCCCCGATGTGGTCGATGTCGAGGAGCCGCGGCACCTGGCCGAGGCCGTCGAGGCCATGGGCCTGAGGCACGTGGTGATCACGTCGGTGGACCGCGACGATCTGCCGGATGGCGGTGCCGGGCATTATGCCGATACGATCAACATCGTCAGGCAGCGTTGCCCCGAGGTGACGATCGAGGTGCTGACACCGGATTTCCAGCGCAAGCCCGATGCCTGTCTGCAGACGGTGATCACCGCCCGTCCCGACATCTTCAACCACAACCTGGAAACGGTGCCGCGGCTGTACCGCTCGGTGCGCCCAGGGGCGCGCTACTTCACAAGCCTGCGCCTGCTTCAGCGCGCCAAGGAACTGGATGCCTCGGTGGTCACGAAGTCCGGCATCATGGTCGGCCTGGGCGAAGAGCGCGACGAGGTACTGCAGGTGCTCGACGACATGCGCGAGGCGGGGGTGGACGTTCTGACCGTCGGCCAGTATCTGCGTCCTTCCGCCAATCACCACCCGGTGCTGCGCTACTGGACGCCCGACGAGTTCGAGGATCTGAAGTACCTGGCCGAGAAGAAGGGCTTCGGCATGGTGGCCGCAGGCCCCTTGGTGCGCTCCTCGTTCCATGCCGAGGATGTGTTCAAGGCGCTCACGCTGCGCAAGCCATAATTGCGCCGATTGTCATTTGTACTCTGCGTCACGATAAATACAGTTGAACCCCATTAGCTTGGCCATATGTCCAAGTTTCAGGGGGATACATGAACAAGGTTATTCTTCGAATCTCAGTTCTCGTTGCCTGCATCGGCATGCTTTCCTCGTGCATGCCCATCCATACCAATGGGGATTCACCGAAGGCAAAACGCGATGCGATCCTTCACATGCGCAGTGAAACACTGGCGCAGCTATACAAGATTCATCCATCTGCACGCACCGATATCCGCAGGGCAGCCGGCTACGCCGTGTTCAGCGATGTCGGTGTCAACATCATTTTGATATCCGCTGGCGGCGGCGAGGGCGTGGCGCACGACAATCGTACGGGACGGAACATCTACATGAAGATGATCTCCGGCGGCGTGGGCCCCGGGCTCGGCATCAAGGACTTCCGCGGCGTGTTCGTGTTCCATACCCGCAAGGCGTTCGATCAGTTCGTCGACAGCGGTTGGGAGGGCACCGCCCAGGCCGATGCCGCCGCCAAGTCGGGCAAGAAGGGCAAGGCGGTAGCCGGTGCGATTACCGTTGCTAAAAACGTGGACCTGTACCAGATCACCGAGAACGGCCTGGCGCTGCAGGCCACGCTCCAGGGTACCAAGTACTACAAGGACGACGAGCTGAACGGCAAATAAGGCGGCCGGACGCAGCACGGCACCACGGAACGCCGGGGTGGGAGCATTGGCCTGCAAGGGCAAACGGTGAGAAGCCATCGATTTAATGCGGCCAATATCGGATCAGTGATGGTATAGTGCGCTCTGTGGGCAGGGGGCTGCATGCCGACAGGCATACAGAGCCGGTGTTTACGGGAGGGTGAAAGGATGATCCGCTATGTTGCCGGCCCGGAGCTTTGGCCCGAGGAGCAACACGGCCTGTATGCGCTGCGCCGGCGCGGGCTGTCGTTGGGCTGGGTGCTTGAGGCTACGCGTCCCGAGATGCCGGAGGCCGCACAGATCGAGCGGGCGTGGCATGCCGACGAGGCCGCGATGCTGCCCGGTTTTGTCATGGCCAACGTACAACAGCATGCCGACGATGTCGCCTGCGCCCGGCGCCTGATGGAAGATACCGTGGACGAAAAGGACGTGATTGATCAGTTCGGGGCCGAGCCCTATGCCTCGCGTCTGGCCGGGCGCTTCGCGCTGGTGGCCTCGGTGCATGACGAGGGTGACCGTCAGGAGATCGAGAAGTTGCTCTTCGATGCCGAAAAGGACGGCGAGGTCATCGGCGAGGAGCTGTGGTGCAAGGTATCGTGGCTGTCCTATCATCCCGACGATGTGTCATTGCGATTCCGCTTTTCCTACGGCATCGAGGGGTTCGAGGATGTTGCCGCCGATCCGCTGCGTCAGCGGCTGGCGGCCGAACTGACGGATGTGATCTTTCCCGAATCGGCGGTGTTGGCCGAATGCCCGCAGGTGCACGCGCTGATTGCCCGTCTTCTGAACACGGACAAGGTGCTGTACGGTGAACGCATTGTCTATTTCAATGCCCCGGACGGCGGCGCCCAGATGCACCACGATGTCGAGCGGGGGCATGCTGGCGTGGTGTTCGCCCAGCTTTCCGGCCAAACCTTCTGGCTGGCCCTGTCCAAGCCGAAGCTGATGGACGAGATCGCGGATTTTTTGACGCGGGCGGATGCCGAGAGCGAACTGGCGCGGGCGCTGCCGAAGGCGGCACAGCGCCGTGAACTGTGTCGGCTTGCCGCCGATCGCGAGCTGCTTTCCGAATACATGGAACGCTTCGACCATGAACTGGTGGAGGCGCTCGTGGACAGGGTGCCGGCCTTCATCGAACACCTGGTGTCAGGCGGCTATGCCCATATGCTGCGGCCGGGCGATGCCATCCTGCTGCCGCAGCGGGATACCGACCATTGCGTCTGGCATTCGGTGTTCTGTCTCGGCGATGAGCCGGGGGAATCACTGTCCTTCGCCGTGCGCCCGCTTGCCCAGCAGTCCTAAGCCTTACCGCTCAGGCGGGCAGGTCATGCACCGCGCTTTCCACTTGCCCATTCTCGTGTAACGCCGGTATGCGATAGCCGGCCGGTCAGGCGTTGGGTTTTCCGCCGCGCCTGGAGTCATGTCGGCGCGGCCGGCGATTCTTGCCCCCCTCGGGTCGCGCCTGCTGGCGGTCCTCGGCGCCGGTGCCTTCGGCATGGCGCTCGGGACGCGTCGGCTTGCCGATGTCCAGGCGCGCATGGTCCCAGGCTGGCACCGGGATGCTGTGGCCGATGTAGGCCTCGATATCCGGCAGCCCGAAACAGAAGCGTTCGCAGGCGAACGAGATCGCCACACCGGTGGCGCCGGCACGGGCCGTGCGTCCGATGCGGTGCACATAGTCCTGTGCATCCTCCGGCAGATCGTAGTTGAACACGTGTGTGACGTTATCGATGTGCAGTCCGCGGCTGGCCACGTCGGTGGCGACGAGCAGGTGCAGCTTGCCCTGGCCGAAATCCTCGAGGATGCGCAGGCGCTTCTTCTGGCGCACGTCGCCGGACAGGATGCCGACATCGAAGCCGTACCGGGCCAGCTTGTCCGCCAGGCGCTCGCCGGTGCGTTTCTCGTTGATGAAGATCATGCCGCGCTCGACGTTCTGCTCGCGCAGCAGGCTGACCAACAGCGGAAACTTCTCGTCCATGCCGGTGTGGTACAGGGCTTCCTTGATGTTGCTGGCCGTGATGTCGCCCTCCTCGGCGCGCAGCTTGACCGGGTTGTTCATGTGTTCGTACGCGAGCTCCAGCACGCGGTGAGACAGCGTGGCCGAGAACAGCATCGCCTGACGCTTGTCATAGGGCGGCAGGCGGCGCATCAGGTAGCGCAGGTCCTTGATGAAACCGAGATCGAACATGCGGTCGGCCTCGTCCACCACCAGCATCTCGCAGTGCTTGAGCGAGAAGCACCCCTGTTTGAAGTAGTCGATCAGCCGGCCGGGCGTGCCGATCAGGATGTCCACACCCTCATCGAAGGCCTGCTTCTGCTTGTCATAGTCCACGCCGCCGAACACCACGTGCAATTTCAGGTCGGTGTGCGCGGCCAGCTTCTTGGCATCGGCGGAAATCTGTGCCACCAGTTCGCGCGTCGGGGCGATGATCAGGGCGCGCGGATCACGGGGCCGGCGGCCGTCGCGCGCGCCATGGTTCGACAGATGGGTGATGGTGGTGATCAGGAAGGCGGCGGTTTTTCCGGTGCCGGTGCGGCCCTGGCCGGCCACGTCCTTCCCCGCCAGCGTCAGCGGCAGCGCCACCTCCTGCACGGCGGTCAGATCGCTGAAGCCGAGATCGTTGATGGCCTGCAACAGCGGCTTGGGCAGAGTGAGTTCGTCAAAGCGCATATGAATGGTATCCTGTGAGCATGAACCTTGCATGCAAAGGGACAGCATACGGGACATTCGATTGCCTGGCAAAAGCGATGCGATTATCGTTCACGTCCCCCCCCTGGGCCCATAGCTCAATTGGTTAGAGCTACCGGCTCATAACCGGTTGGTTCCAGGTTCGAGTCCTGGTGGGCCCACCAGTCCAGCCCGCGGGCATATGGGGGGAGTTTTCGCACAGAGGTACATCATATGATGGCTGGTCCCGACAGGGTTGACCCCGAACAATTGCGAAGCCTCATACTGGCGGCGATGCCGGATGCCGAGGTCGAGGTGAAGCTGTATGCAGGGGATGACCATTTCGAGATGAGCGTGGCCTCATCGAGGTTTGCCGGGAAATCGCGGGTGGCCCAGCATAAGATGGTGTACGATGCGTTGGGCGCGCACATGCAAGAGGCCGTGCATGCGCTGGCCCTGAAAACCCGCGTACTACATGATTGAGGTGATTTCATGGATGAGATTCAGAAACAGATCGACAAATTGGTACATGAGCACGATATCATTCTGTTCATGAAGGGCACGCCGCAATTTCCGCAATGCGGATTCTCGCAGCGCGTGACCCAGATTCTCGGTGGCTATGAGGTGCCGTATGTAGCCGTCAATGTGCTGCTCGACCCGGCGGTACGCGAGGGCATCAAGGCCTACGCCAACTGGCCGACTATCCCGCAGCTGTACGTCAAGGGCGAGTTCGTCGGCGGCTGTGATATCGTGACCGAGATGCACGACTCAGGAGAACTGCATGCATTGCTCGACCCGTTGCACAAGGCCGGGTAAAGGGGGCAAGGCTTGAGCGCGTATGGGCGCTGGTCTATAACCCTGGGAGGCATGATATTCTCACGGCCTGATCCGATGGTGGCCACCCCGGCACCGAAAACCGTGGAACTGGCAGGTCCGTCGGACCGCAGAGCCTCGCACTAAGTGCAACCCAAGCTATCCCAGAAACTCGGTCAGCGCCTGGCGCTGACCCCGCAGTTGACCCAGAGCCTGAAGGTTCTGGCCATGAATGCCATGGATCTGGAGGCCTATCTGGAGGAATGCCTGGAAAGCAACCCGATGCTGGAGATGACGGCGCCGGAGGCGGAGACGGAGATGCCGGCTGCGAACGACGGCCGCGATTCCGAAGAGATGGATGCATGGCAGGACAGCGGTGACAGCCGCTGGGAACAGCTCTATGCGCCTTCCTCCAGTGCCGGTCGCGATGACTTTCCGAATCGTGAACAGAACTGGCATGAGGAACAGAACATCGGCGAATCACTGCATGAGCAGATCAACCAGCAGCCGATGTCCGAGCAGGAACGGGCGGTGGCGCATGCGCTGATCGATTCGCTGGACGATGATGGCTATTTCCGTGCCGACCCAGCCGCCCTGGCTGCGGCACTCGGCGTTTCCGCCGAGATGGTGGTCGATGTGCTTGAACAGGTGGTGCAGGAACTGGAGCCTGCCGGCATTGGTGCCCGCGATCTGAGCGAGTGCCTGCTGCTGCAACTCGACGACGACGAGCCGTCGACCGCCATGGTAAGGCGCTTGCTGCTGCATTATGCCGATGACCTGTTCGATGATGATCAAACCCTGGCCGGCAAGGTGGGCCGTGCCGTCGACGACGTGGTGCAGGCCCGGGCGCGCATGCGCCGGCTCGATCCCTTTCCGGGCCACGGCATGCACGGCGAACAGAACTATTTTGTGCAACCGGAGATCGTGTTCCGACGCACAGCAAACGGTGAGATCCAGATCGAGATCCCCAGCTACGGCTGGCGCGGCATCCGCCTGAACGAACAATGGCAGGGCCGCCGGTGGGCGGGCAGTGATCGCGAGTTCATCGATCACGCCACGCGCGAGGCCAAGTGGCTGATTTACGCCATCGAGCAGCGCGGCGAGACGCTGATGAAGGTGGCCCAGTGTCTGGCCAGGCGGCAACGTGCCTTCCTCGATCACGGGATTCTGGGCTTGAAGCCGCTGACGTTGCAGGATGTGGCCGAGGAGGTGGGGTTGCACGAATCGACGATCTCGCGGGTCACCAACGGCAAGTATGCGGAAACGCCGTTGGGACTGATTGAGATGCGCCGGTTCTTTTCATCGGGATTGCCGACGCGCGGGGGCGGCAGCATCTCCGTGTACCGCGTGCAGCAGCGCGTCAAGTCGCTGATCGAGACCGAGCCGGCCGGGCGTCCGATCTCCGATCAGGATATTGCTGACCGCTTGCAGGCGGAAGGCATCGATATTGCTCGCCGAACCGTAGCCAAATATCGAGAGAATCTTGGATTGCCGCCGAGCAGCCAAAGACGGCGTTCCGTCAGGGAACGCCCGACATTACAGAGGGGGTAGAGCATGCAAGTGTCGATTACAGGGCGGAACATGGAATTGACGGATCCGCTGAAGGAGTACGTCAACGACAAGTTGCAGCACCTGAAGCATTCGTTTGACCATGTGGTGGATGTGCATGTGGTGCTGTCGGTGCAGAAGTTCCATCATCAGTGCGAGATCACCATCCAGGCCAGCGGCATGGTGGTCCATGCCAAGCATGATTCCGAGGATATGTATGCCTCGATCGACGGTGTGGTCGACAAGCTAAACCGCCAGCTCAAGCGTTACCGCGCAAAGATGCATCGCCATCAGAGCAATCATGGCCAGCGCAAGGGCCGCGAGATCAAGGTGTCCCACCGGGTGGTGAGCATGCCGCCGCATGAGGAACTGGCGGAGGATCAACAGCCGGAAACCGTGCATCACGAGGAGATGGCGGTCAAGCCGATGTCGGTGGACGAGGCGGTGATGCAGATGGAGCTTTCCGAGCAGCAGCCGCTGATCGTATTCACCAATCAGGAAACGGAAAGCCTGAATGTCATCTACCGTCGGACGGACGGACAATTGGGTTGGATCGAGCCGACCCCATCCTGATGCGCTAGGGTGGAGCACGGAGAAACGGAATGGCCAAATCTGACCGCTTGATTCCTCCGGATCATATCCTTCTTGATTCGGGGGCAGGCAGTAAACGGGCGCTGATCACGGAACTGGCCAGTGTGTTGCCCGCGATGGATCCGGATCCGGTGCTGGAGGTGGTGATGGCCCGCGAACAGCTCGGCAGCACGGGTATCGGCAATGGCGTGGCCATCCCGCACGGACGGCTGCCCGATCTGTCGGAGCCGGTACTGGCCCTGGCCCGGCACAAGGGCGGCATCGATTTCGATGCCATCGACGGCAAACCGGTGCATATCGCCATCATGCTGCTGGTACCCCAGGAGGCGGAACGCGGCCATCTGGAACTGCTGGCGCATCTGGCCAGGACGCTGCAGCAGGAGCATGTGCGGCGCGAGATCATGGAGGCCGAAACGGCGGAGCAGATATCGCGCGTATTCTCCACCATGCCCCGGAGCGCAGTGGCATGACGCAGGCGCCGCGTATCACCGTCCGCGAGCTGCTGGAAGAGCGCGGAGAGGCGTTGGGGCTGCGGCTGATCGCCGGTGAGAACGGGCTGGATCGATACATCGACCATCCGCGTATGCAGAAGCCGTCGCTGGCCTTTGCCGGCTATCTCGAGCATCTCAACGATTATCGTCTGCAGGTGATCGGACAGACGGAACTGGGCTATCTGGCCACGCGCCCACCGGCCGAGCAGAAGCGCGTCGTCGATGCCGTGTTTGACATGCGCGTGGCCGGTGTGGTTGTCACCCGAGGCCTGACGCCGCCGGATATCGTGCTGGAAGCGGCCAGGCGCACCGATACGCCGCTGATGATCTGCGATGAGCGGTCCTCGGTGTTCATGACCAACACCATGCTGTATCTGTCGCGGCGGCTGGCGCCGACCATCTATCAGCATGGCGTGTACATGGACATCTTCGGTCTGGGCGTGCTGATGATTGGCGCCAGCGGTATCGGCAAGAGCGAGATCGGTCTGGAACTGATCTCGCGCGGTCATCGGCTGATCGCCGACGACATGGTTGAACTGGCCCGGCAGGGAACGGAGATCATCGTCGGCCGCAGCCCGGAATCGCTGCGCTATCATATGGAGATTCGGGGACTGGGCATCCTGAACATCCGGGAATTGTATGGTGCGGCCGCCATCACCGATGCCAAGCGACTGAGCCTGATCGTCGAGATGATTCCGTGGAGCCAGCTGGCGGATGAGGATCGGGTGCTGGGCGAGGAATCGACCACCGAGATTCACGGCGTCACCCTGCCCAAGGTGCTGCTGCGCATCCGCCCGGGGCGTTCAATGGCTGTGCTGGTGGAAGTGGCGACGCGCAATCGCCTGCTCAAGCAACGGGGCATCGACAGCAGCAGGGCATTCATGGAGGCGTTGGAACAGCGGATTCAGCAGGGGCGCGGATGATCATTCTTGTCAGCGGCCTTTCCGGTGCGGGCAAGAGTACGGTGCTGCACGCGCTGGAGGATATCGGGGTTTTCTGTACCGATAATCTGCCGTTGTCGCTGTTCGCCGGCTGGATGCAGGAGATGCGGGGGGCCGGGCGTCTGGCGGCGGCATGCATCGATCTGCGCAGCACGGCCACACCCGAGGCGCTGGCACAGGCGGTGGCGCAGGCTCGCGACATGGATCCCGACTGCCGGCTGGTTTTCCTTGAGGCCTCCGACGAGGCCCTGATCCGCCGCTACTCCCTGCTCAGGCGACGGCATCCGTTCGCCCCCGACATGAATCTGCCCCAGGCCATCGCCGCCGAGCGCGATGCCCTGGGACCCCTGCGCTCCGAGGCGGATCTGGTGCTCGACAGCAGCAACATGAATCCCTACGAACTGGCCGAACTGGTCGAGACATACTGGCGCGAGCATCGCGGCAGGGGAGAGCGCACGATGGTGTGCTCGCTGATCTCGTTCAGCTATCAGCGCGGGCTGCCGCAGGACGCCGACATGGTGGTCGATGCGCGCTTCCTGCCGAATCCCCACTATGAGCCGGAACTGGCCCACCTGACCGGCCGTGATGCCGAGGTGCGCTCCTTTTTTGAGAGACATGGCGACGTATCCGAAACGGAGAACCGGCTGCAGGACTGGCTGCTGTTCATCTGGCCGCGCCTGCAGCGCGAGCGCAAGCAGTATTTCACGCTGGCCATCGGATGCAGCGGCGGACGCCACCGTTCCGTATATCTGGTGGAGCAACTCGGCAGCTGGCTACGCCAGCGGGGCGTGGCCGAGCCCGTGATACGGCACCGGGAACTCGGCACGGTGTTCCGTGCCGGGGAGATGCAATGATCGGTATCGTGCTGGTCGGACATGAGCATATCGCCAGTGAAATGCTGGCGGCGCTTGAACATGTGTTGGGGCGGCAATCCCTGATTCGGGCGGTGGATGTCGCCAGTGATGCTCCGCCGGAGACCCTGCGCCAGCGCCTGGCCGAGGATATCCGCAGTTGCAATGCCGGGTCGGGCGTGCTGGTGCTGGCCGACATGTTCGGCGGTACACCATGCAATGTGGCGTTGGCCATGATGCGTTCCGGCGATGTGGAGGTGGTATCCGGCATGAACCTGCCCGCCCTGATCAAGGCGGCGACGCTGCGCCAGCAGTCCATCGCCGTCGCCGATCTGGCCGTTCAGGTGGCCGAGGCCGGACGTCATTATATTCGTGTGGCCACGTCCCTGATGGAGGACAAGCAGGGATCGATACCACCTGCGGCGGCGGGATAGCATGGCCGAGCGCACCCTGTTTATCCGCAACAAACTGGGCCTGCATGCCCGGGCATCGGCCCGCTTCGTGTCGACGGCCAGCCGTTTCGGCTGTGAAATCAAGCTCAGCCGGGGGAGTGTCGAGGTCAACGGCAAAAGCATCATGGGCATCATGATGCTGGCCGCGGCCAAGGGTACCGAATTGATGGTGAGTGCCGAGGGAGAGGATGCCGAGAAGGCCTTGGATGCCCTGGAGGATCTTGTGAACGGGCGCTTCGGGGAGGCTGAATGACCAGCATCCCCATTCGCGCATCGGTGCGCGGCCGCGGCATCGACAGTAGTGCCGGCGTGGTGATCGGGCGTGTGCAGAAGCTGCTCGAGGGGCGAAAACCGATTCCGGAATACCATCTGACCGAGGACCAGATCGACATTGAGATCCGCCGCCTCGAGTTGGCCATCGAGCAGGCCCTGCAGGATTTGGGGGGTGAGCGGGATCAGCTGGCCAGGATGGGCGCCCAGGACCCGCTGCTGATCCTGGAGGCGCACCGCATGCTGCTGATGGATCCGGAACTGGTCGGCAAGGCCAAGAAGATGATCCGCGAGGAAGGCATCAATGCCGAGTGGGCGATGCGCCGGCGCATGGATGCCGTGCTGTCGGTCTTCGATACCATCGAGGACGAATACCTGCGCGGCAAGAAGGTGGATGTCGAACAGGCCGTTAATCGGGTGATGCGGCATCTGATGGACATTTCGCTGACTGTGTCCGACGGGGTGGACGGGCTGCCGCAGATCCTGGTCGGGGTCGACTTCTCCCCTCCGGATGTAGTGGATTTGTGGAATGCCGGCGTGGCCGGTCTGGTGGCTGAACAGGGCGGTGTCAACGCCCACAACATCATCGTGGCCCGCGGCATCGGCCTGCCGGCGATCGTTGGTGCATCGGATATCCTGGAGCAGGCAGAGGATGACGATCTGCTGATCCTCGACGGTGAGCAGGGGATATGGATCCTGAATCCCACCGAGGAGGAGCAGCAGAAATACCGGCGTTTCGCCCATGCCATTTCTCTGATCCATGCCGGCCTGCATGCCTTTGCCGACAAGCCGTCGCTCAGTGTCGACGGCCATCCGATGCGGCTGATGGCCAACATCGAATTTGCCGATGAGGCGAAGCGGGCCAGCGAGATCGGTGCCGAAGGCATCGGCCTGTTCCGCACCGAGCTGATGTTCATGAACGCCAGCCAGTTACCGGATGAGCAGATGCAGTTTGCCGAGTACGCACGGGTGGTGCAGCTGATGGGTGGGCGCCAGGTGACCTTCCGCCTGTTGGATGTGGGCGGTGACAAGCCAGGGCTGTACCGGAACCTTTCCGGGTTCCGTTACGATGGCCAGAATCCGGCCATGGGCATGCGCGGCGTGCGTCTGCTGTTGCACTGGCCGGCGCTGCTGGAAACCCAGCTGCGGGCCATACTGCGCGCCGCCGAATACGGCCCTGTGCAGATTATGGTTCCGATGGTGTCCACGGTCGAGGAGATCGAGCAGGTTCGCGACATCCTGGAGCAATGCCGGCGGCAGGTGGCGCCGGGCGGCGATGTGCGCCTGGGGGCGATGATCGAGGTGCCGTCGGCGGTGATGATTGCCGATCAGCTGGCCGATGTCGTCGACTTCTTCTCGATCGGTACCAATGACCTGATTCAGTATACCCTGGCGGTGGACCGCAGCGACGAGCAGGTGGGGCATTTGTACAGCGCGGGCCATCCCGCCATCCGCAAGCTGCTGGGGCTGACGGCACTGGCGGCTCGCCAGGCCGGCATCCCGGTTTCCGTCTGTGGCGAGCTGGCGGCCGATTCGCAATGGACCGAGAGTTTCCTGAACATGGGCATGGATGCCCTGTCGATGAGCCTGAACCAGATCCTGCCGATCCGTAAACACCTGAGCCGCCTGTATTACCGGCCGGATACCTGAACCGGAAGCGCCGCGGGGCTTGGAAGCGCAGGCCTGGCGGTTTACCCTTGCCGCGGACCAGGTTGACGAACGGGGGTGCATGCATGCGTCACGATTGGACGATCGATGAGATAGAAGCGTTGTTCGCGCTGCCGTTCAATGATCTGCTGTTCCGCGCCCAGCAGGCGCACCGGGCGCATTTCGATGCCAACGCCATCCAGCTTTCCACCCTGCTGTCGATCAAGACCGGAGGTTGTCCGGAGGATTGCAAGTATTGCCCGCAGAGCGTGCATTACAGCACCGGTGTGGAGTCCGAATTGCTGATGAAGAAGGATGAGGTGCTTCGCGCGGCCCGGGCGGCGAAGGAGAACGGCGCCAGCCGTTTCTGCATGGGCGCGGCCTGGCGCGAACCGAAGGGGCGCGCCTTCGACATGGTGCTGGAGATGGTGCGCGAGGTGAAGGCCATGGGCATGGAGGCCTGTGCCACCCTGGGCATGCTGACGGCCGAGCAGGCGGACCGGCTGAAACAAGCGGGGCTGGACTATTACAACCATAACCTCGATGCCGATCCTGAGTTCTACGAGCAGATCATCTCGACCCGTACCTACGAGGACAGGCTGGATACCCTGCGCCATGTGCGCACCGCCGGGCTCAGCGTCTGCTGCGGCGGCATCGTCGGTATGGGCGAGTCGCGCCGGCACCGGGCGGGTCTGATCGCGCAGTTGGCACGCATGAATCCGCCGCCGGAGTCGGTGCCGATCAATATGCTGGTCAGGGTGGAGGGGACGCCGTTGTCCGATGAGGAGGAACTCGATGCGTTCGAGTTCATCCGCACCCTTGCCGTGGCGCGCGTGACCATGCCGGCATCCTATGTGCGCCTGTCGGCCGGCCGGCAGGCGATGAGCGACGAGATGCAGGCGCTGTGTTTCCTGGCCGGCGCCAATTCGATCTTCTACGGCGACAAGCTGCTGACGACCGGCAATGCCGAGGCCGAACGCGATCACGCCCTGTTTGCGAGATTGGGGCTTCGTCCGGAACAGGCGCCAACGCCTTCCCCCCGGCGCCTGGCCAGTGCCTGAACGAGTGCAATCCGGCGGCTGATCTTCACGACAGGCAGGGCCGGCGACTATAGTGGGCACAGTGGCCGAGTGGGTACGGCCCTATAGAGCGAGGACGATATGTTTCATGGTGTCATGACAGCCTTGGTAACGCCGTTCGATGAGAACGGCGCCATTGACGAGGAGGCGCTGCGCGCGCATATCGACCGCCAGATTGAGGCGGGGGTGGATGCGCTTGTGCCGGCCGGCACCACGGGCGAGGCGGCCACGCTGAACATGGACGAACACAAGCGGGTGATCCGCCTGACGGTGGAGCAGGCGGCCGGGCGCGTGCCCGTCATCGCCGGCACCGGCAGCAACAACACCGAGGAATCGATCGAGCTGACGCGGGCCGCCAGCGAGCTCGGCGCCGATGCGGCGCTGTTGATCTCGCCGTATTACGTCAAGCCGTCCCAGGAAGGCATCTACCAGCATTACCGGGCGGTGGCCGAGGCGGTGCATCTGCCGCAGATCCTCTACAATGTGCCGGGACGCACGCGGTCGAACATGCTGCCGGAAACGGTGGGGCGCCTATCCCGCATTGCCAATATCGTCGGTCTGAAGGATGCCACGGCCGACATGGCCCAGTTGACGCGCACGATGCTGGCCTCGGAGGGCCGCATCGAATTCTATTCCGGTGATGACGCCACCGTCCTGCCGTTGATGGCCCTGGGTGGGGTGGGCGTGATCTCGGTGGTATCGAACGTCGTGCCCGCGACGATGAAGCGGCTGGTCGAGGCGATGTGCGAGGGCAAGCTGGATGCGGCGAACGCTCTGCACCGGCAATTGCTGCCCCTGACCGATGCCATGTTCGTCGAGAGCAACCCGGTGCCGGTCAAGGGAGCCTGCGCCATGCTCGGCTGGATGCGTGGCACGCTGCGCCTGCCGCTGGTGCCGATGAGCGAGGCCAGTTGCCAGGTGGTGCGTCAGGCCATGCAGGCATTCGGGGCGGAACCGCTTGACCTCCAACCTGGGGACTGAGGTCTCGGCCGTTGCCCGCCGCCTGAAGGGGTTGATCCGGCGGCTGATCCATTCCTTTGCATACTTTGTGGCCAGCGGGGTGGCGCTGGCGGCCTTTTTCATCGTGCTGATGCTGGCCGAGGCGGTGGTGTATACGCTGACCGGCCAGTCGGTGTCCGTCTGGGCTCTGGTGCTGGCAGCCCTGGCGGCGGCGCTGTTCTTTTCGCCACTGGTGCACGGCATGCAGCGCTGGATCGATCGCATGCTGTTTCCGCGCCATCTGGACACCCTGGCGGCGATCCGTCAGCTCGGTGCCGGCGATCTGGCCGATGTGCCCCTGCAGAATGTCGAGCGGGCGGTGCTCGAGCGCATCTGTCAGGTCAGCCACCGCCTGTTCGCGGCGCTCGACGAGCGCGAGCTCGCCGGCGGTCGCCTGCATCTGTACCCGAAGGGGGCACCGACCATCCCTGATTCGGTCGGGTCGGGTCTGGGGGACTACGATATCCGCCTGCCTCTGCCGCGCCGTACCGGTCGTGCCTACCTCTATCTCGGTCCGCGCGCCGATGGTTGGCCGACCGATGCGCAGGAACTGGAGAGCCTGAAGAGCCTGGCCCGGTTTGCAGCCACAAGCCTGGAGCACGCGCGCCTGACCCATCAGCAGGCCGAGGCGGCGCGCCTGGACTCGCTGACGCGCGTGGCCCGGCAGCTGCATTCCCACGATCTGAAGAACCGCCTGCACGATCTGGCGTTTCTGGCGCACAACATCGAATCGGGTCGTCTGGACAAGGAAGACATCAGCCAGCTGATCGGCGCCATCCGCAAGGTTGTGGGCCGCATGCAGACGTTGATGCAGCGCCTGTCCGATCCGCGCGAGAAGATCGCGCCGGTGCTTTCGGCGGTCGATATGCACGAATGGATCAACAGAATCGTGCAGGAGCGCTTGTGGCCCGAGGGTATTTCGGTCAGCGTGGATCTGCCGCCGATGCCGATGATCCAGGGGGATGAGGGCCTGTTGCAAAGCGTGTTCGAGAACATCTTCGACAATGCCACCCAGGCCATGCAGGGCCGCGGACAGCTGCTGATTTCCGGACGGATTCTGCATCCGCCGCAATCAGCAGAGGACGCCATCGAGATCCGTATCCACGATAACGGTCCGGGCATGACCGATACCTTCATCAGCAACCAGTTGTTCCGACTGTTCTCCACCACCCGCCCGAACGGACTCGGCATCGGCCTGTATCTGAGCCGGCGCATCGTGGATGCCCACGGGGGAGAGATTGGGGCCGAAAGCGGGGGAGAGGGGAAAGGTTCCACCTTCTTCATCCGCCTGCCGATGTGGCAGGTTGGGACGACCAAGCCTCCCCCGGCACTACAGGAGACATGATCGCCATGCAACGCACCGTCCTGGTGGTGGACGACAACGACATCAACCGGCTCAACCTGAAGCTGTTGCTCAAGGACAGCTATCAGGTAATCGAGGCGGGTGATCTCGATGCGGCCGAGGATATGCTGAGCCAGCACCGTGTCGATCTGCTGGTGCTTGATCTGGCCCTGCCGCCGGAACCGGACAACCCGGAGATCGGCATGCGCTATCTGGAGGAGATTCGGGAAGAGAACCCGGATTTGCCGGTGGTGGTGATCACCGGCCACGACGAACACCGCCTGGCCATGCGTGCGCGCAAGTCCGGCGCCATCGACTTCTTCGGCAAGCCCTTCGATCCGGACGAGGTGCGCGACACCATCGACCGGGCCATGGAGGCCCGTTGGCAGCAGCTGCGCGAGCAGGAACTGCAGCGCCTGCTCGACGCGCGCATGGGTACCGAGATCCTCGGCGATTCGGCCGCCATGCAGAATTTGCGCGGCCTGATTGCCCGTGTGGCCCCGACTCCGTCGACGGTGCTGATCCAGGGACCGACCGGCAGCGGCAAGGAGCTGGTGGCGCGCAGCCTGCATGCACAAAGCGCCCGCCAGCAGCGTCCGTTCATCGCCATCAATTGTGCGGCGATGGTGGCCGAGCATCTGGAATCCGAGCTGTTCGGCCACGAGAAGGGGGCGTTCGCCGGCGCGGCGAAGCGCAAGCTCGGCTGGTTCGAACGCGCCGCCGGCGGCACGCTGTTCCTGGACGAGGTGGCCGGGCTGCCGCTGTCGGTACAGGCCAAGTTGTTGCGTGCCCTGGAGCACGGCGAGTTCTCACGCCTGGGCGGCGAGTCGATCCTGCGCTCGGACGTGCGGCTGATCTGCTCCACCAAGGAGAATATCGAGCAACTGGTCGAGGATGGTTCGTTCCGCGAGGACCTGTACTACCGGATCCATGTGGTCGTCGTCGATGTGCCGCCGCTGTGCGAGCATGCCGAGGACATCCCGGTGCTGGCTCAGCACATCCTCGAACAGAAGGCCATGGTGTGCGGCAAACCGATGCAGGGGTTCGCCGACAATGTGCTCGAAGCCATGCAGCGCTATGCCTGGCCCGGCAACGTGCGCGAACTGGAAAACGTCATCGAGCGGGCGGTGGTGCTGGCCGCCGGTCCCATGATCGAGCACCTGCCGTCGCTGGTCAGCCCCCAGTCCCACGTGGCCGATGGCGATCTGCTCGACCAGTGGTTCGAATTGCTGCCCGATACCGGCCTCGATGCCGAGAAGACCGTGGCGGATTTCGAAAGGCACCTGCTGCTGGAGGCGCTGGAACGCAATCAGGGGGTCAAGGCCAGGGCCGGGCGCTGGCTGGGCTTCGGGGAACGCGCCAAGGACAAGATGCGCTATCTGTGCGAGAAGTACGGCATCCAGATGGAGGATATGTGATGCGTTGTCTGCTGGCGGCAGCGGTGCTGGCCGTGGCCATGCCATGGCATGCGTATGCGGCGGGCAATCAGGGAGGGATTCACCAGTATCTGTATAACCGCGATCTCGTGGTGCCACCATTCCAGAGCCTGCGCGAGCTCTTCGATCTTCCCAACCAGCCGGGAAGTTATGAGGTGACACTGGTGTCCGATGCCATGGGCCCGCTGACATTCAAGGTCATGCGGGTACTCGGCGAGAAGGAAACCATCCTGAAACAGTATCGCAGTTACAGCTTCCACAATCACGAGTTCCACCTGACGTTCGACAACACCGATGGCCAGTCGGACCTGATGGTGGGCATCGCCAATTCCAATCCGGCATCCAGCGCCAGGGTGACGGTGATCGTCATCCAGCTTCCGTGAACGCCTTGAATCCGCAGGTCGCGACCCCTATATAACAACGGACACGCCCCCCAAGGAGTCCGATCGATGGATATGAACCGCATGACACAGAAGGTTCGCGAGGCGCTGGCCGCAGCCCAGTCGCTGGCGGCACGCCTGTCACACCAGGAGGTGGACGGCGAGCATGTACTGGCCGAACTGCTGGCCCAGCAGGATGGCCTGGCGCCACGCCTGATCGAGCGCATGGGCGTGTCCCTGCCGACGCTGGCCTCAAGAGTGCAGGAATCGCTGCAGAAGCGGCCGCACGTCACCGGCGGATCCAGCGAGGCCGGGCGGGTCTACATCACCCAGCGCCTGAACCAGCTGTTCGCCCAGGCCGAGGAACAGGCCAAAAAGCTGGGCGACGAATATCTGTCGGTCGAACACCTGCTGCTCGCCTTCGCCGAGGAGAAGGATACCGATGCCGGGCGGATATTCCGCGACATGGGCATCACGCACGAAGCACTGCTGAAGGTGCTCGAGTCGGTGCGCGGCAGCCAGCGGGTGACCTCGGATGATCCGGAATCCACCTACGAGGCCCTCAATAAGTATGGTACCGACCTGGTAGAGATGGCCCGCTCCGGCAAGCTCGATCCGGTGATCGGCCGCGATGCCGAGATCCGCAGCGTCATCCGCATCCTGTCGCGCAAGACCAAGAACAATCCGGTGCTGATCGGTGAGCCCGGTGTCGGCAAGACCGCTATCGTCGAGGGCCTGGCCCAGCGCATCCTGTCCGGCGATGTGCCGGAGGGGCTGAAGAATCGCACGGTGTTCTCGTTGGATATGACGGCGTTGATGGCCGGAGCCAAGTACCGCGGCGAGTTCGAGGAGCGCCTGAAGGCGGTGCTGAAGGAGATCAAGGCCTCCGAGGGCCGCATCATCCTGTTCATCGACGAGCTGCATACCATCGTCGGCGCCGGCCGTACCGAGGGTTCGACCGATGCCGGCAACATGCTCAAGCCGATGCTGGCCAGAGGCGAATTGCACTGTGTTGGTGCCACCACCCTGGATGAATACCGGCAGCATATCGAGAAGGATGCGGCGCTTGAGCGCCGTTTCCAGCCGGTGATGGTCGATGCCCCGAACATCGAGGATACGATCTCCATCCTGCGCGGCCTGCGCGAGCGCTTCGAGCTGCACCACGGCGTGCACATCCAGGATGCGGCGCTGGTGGCGGCGGCCACGATGTCCGATCGCTACATCTCCGACCGTTTCCTGCCGGATAAGGCCATCGACCTGGTCGACGAGGCCTGCGCCTCGATCCGCACCGCCATCGATTCGATGCCGGCGGAACTGGACGAGGTCACCCGCCGCACCATGCGCCTGGAGATCGAGGAAACGGCGCTGAAGAAGGAGAAGGACGAGGCCAGCAAGGCACGGCTGGAAGAGTTGCGGCGCGAACTCGCCGATCTGAAGGAGAAGCGCGATGCGATGCGTGCGCAGTGGGACAAGGAGAAGGAGGCCCTGAACCGGGTGCAGCGCCTGCGCGAGCGCATCGAGCAGGTGCGCCTGGAGATCGAGCAGGCCGAGCGTGCCTACGATCTGAACAAGACGGCCGAGCTCAGGCACGGCGTACTGCCGGGCCTGGAGAAGGAGCTGGCCGAGGTCGAAGCCGAGGATCGCCAGGCATCGCTGCTGCATGAGGAGGTCACCGAAGAGGAGATCGCGCGCGTGGTGGCGCGCTGGACGGGTATCCCGGTGGTGCGCCTGATGCAGGGCGAGCGCGAGAAACTGCTGCATCTGGCCGACGTGCTGCACCAGCGGGTGGTCGGCCAGGACGAGGCGGTCGATGCCGTGGCCGATGCCGTGCTGCGCGCCCGTGCCGGCATCAAGGATCCGAAGCGGCCGATCGGCTCGTTCCTGTTCCTGGGCCCGACCGGTGTCGGCAAGACGGAGCTGGCGCGCACCCTGGCCGCCAGCCTGTTCGATTCCGAGGACAACATGATCCGCATCGACATGAGCGAATACATGGAGAAGCACAGCGTGTCGCGCCTTGTCGGGGCGCCTCCGGGCTACGTGGGCTATGAGGAAGGCGGCCAGCTGACCGAGGCGGTGCGCCGCAAGCCGTACGCGGTGGTGCTGCTCGATGAGGTCGAGAAGGCGCACCCGGATGTGTTCCATATCCTGCTGCAGCTGATGGACGATGGACGCCTGACCGATGCCCAGGGGCACACGGTCAACTTCAAGAACACCATCGTCATCATGACCAGCAACATCGGCAGCGATCTGCTGCTGGAGGGCATCGATTCGGCTGGGCATATCCGCGACAAGGCGCGCAAGCAGGTGATGGGCAAGCTGCGGGAATTCTTCCGCCCGGAGTTCTTGAACCGGCTTGACGACGTCGTGCTGTTCAAGCCCCTGACGCATCAGGATATCCGCAGCATCGTCGATCTGCTGGTGGCGGATGTGCGCCGGCGCCTGGGCGAGCAGGGCTTCGGCCTGGAGCTGACGGAGGCTGCAAGCGATCTGATCGTCAACGAAGGCTACGATCCCGTCTACGGGGCCAGGCCTTTGAAGCGATTCATCCAGCAGCAGCTTGAAACGCCGATCGCCCGCGCTATCGTCGGCGGCAAGGTGCCGGAGGGCGGCCAGGTCCGCGTCGATGCCGAAAGCGGGCGGCTGCGCGTGCAAACATAATGCGTGCAATGACATGGATTTTACATTAGTATATGCTAATCAAATGAATTAATAGCGCAGACCAGGAGGAATAATCATGAAAAAATCATTGGTGTTTTCAGCAGTCGCTGTTGTCGGATTGATGTCGATGGCGACAGCGGCGCATGCCTTCTCAACCACATCATGCCAGGTTTGCCATGCCGTGGGTTATCCCAAGGTCGGGCCTTCGTTCAAGTCGGTGGTGGCCAAGTATGGCAACGAGCAGGCCCTGGCCAAGGCGTTTGAGGATGGCTTTGCCGTCAAGGATCGCAAGATTGCCAGCTCCGATGCGAGGTGGAAGTCCAAGGCTGGCCTGATGACGTCGCAGTTCAGGACGACGATCAAGGGTCACGAGAAAGCCGCGGCACATGCGGTATTCGAGACGGTGAAAAACAACAACTTCGGTGAATACTGATCCCTCGCGATGGGGGTGAAGCCGAGCGTGGGGTCTTGGACAGCGGATAGGGCTTGCAAATCGGCGCAATCCTTGCACCATATACCCTACTAAGGGGCAATCCTTGCACCATCGATGGATTTGGGATGCAAGCTGGACCCCAATTCGAGCCCTATGAGGTGATAAGTTGAAAAGATCATTGGTAATTGCAGCAGCAGCTGCTTTTGGCTTGATGTCGATGTCTACCACGGCGAGTGCCTTCAATACCGGCAAGTGTCAAGCCTGCCACAATATTGCGACCGATAAGGTCGGACCTGCCTGGAAGACCGTGGCAGCGGCGTACGGCGATGAGGCCACGCTGGCCAAGGTGTTTGAAAGCGGCTTTGCCGTCAAGGATCGCCACATTGCCGGTAAAGAGGCGAAGTGGAAGTCCAAGGCCGGCCTGATGACGATGCAGTTCCGGCATCTGATCAAGGGTCACGAGAAGGAAGCCGCGCATGCGCTGTTCGAAACGGTCAAGAACGGCAAGTTCGGCGACTACTAAGACCCGTTGCGTTTAGGACGAAGGGCGGCCTCAGGGCCGCCCTTTTCTGTGCCGATTTCGGCCTCATACAAGATGGTGAAGAAATCCCCCGGCGCATGCCTTCACCACCACAGCATGCGTGGTCTGCCATACGCTGCCCGTTAGCGTTTACGTCGCACCTGCAGGGCATTTGCATATCAAACGGGGTAGTTTTTGCCCTCCCAAGATTCCCTAGCCGGACTAGGCTTGCACTATCGGCGAGTTTGCGATAGCAAGTCGATTCCAATTCAATCGTTGGAGGAGGATACAGGTGAAGAAATTGTTCGTATTTGCAGCTGTTGCTGCTATTGGTGTGATGTCGATGTCGACCAATGCCAATGCCTTTAATACCCGTCGGTGCGCGGCTTGCCATGCCATCGATCACGCCAAGGTCGGTCCGTCCTGGAAGGAGGACGTCAAGGCGTATGGCACCGAGGAGCACCTTGCCAAGGTTTTCCTGAGCGGCTTTGCCGTCAAGGATCGCGAGATTGCCGGCCACTCGGCCAAGTGGAAGTCCAAGGCCGGCCTGATGACGATGCAGTTCAGGCATCTGATCAAGGGCCACGAGAAGGCTGCCGCTCATGCCCTGTTCGAGACCGTGAAGAAGGGCAAGTTCGGCGATTATTGATACCCGATTAGGGTAAGATCAAGGGCGGCCTCTGGCCGCCCTTTTTTTGCCTGGACGTCGCCGAGCAGCCGGTCCGTCCCCTGCCTTTGGCGTGCTCCATCAGCAGCAATACGTACCGAACCATTCTTGCGCCATGGGCCGATTTGCGGTAGCAAGCCTATGCCAATTGGATCATTGGAGGAGAGGTATGAAAAAGACGTTGGTGATTGCGGCAGCCGCCGCCTTCATTGCTGGCGGCGCCATGATGGGCACCAGCACCGATGCGCACGCCGCCCCTTGGGGCAAGTGCCAGGCTTGCCATAACTTCACGCCGGTGAACAAGGTGGGTCCGGGCCTCGGCAAGGGCATGATGGACGGCAAGATGGAGCCAGGAGATTACATGCGCGTGGCCGGCACCCATCCGCATTTTCATTATCTGTTTGCCAAGTACATTCCGGCCGGCAAGGCCTGGCATTGGGATCCGGCCCATCTGCGCCAGTGGATGTGCAACTCCAAGGAGGCCATCAAGAAGTTCACGGGTAACCCGGATGCCCGCACCATGATGCCGCCGCAGCACGTCTGCGCCAAGGCGGATCAGGACCAGGTGCTGGCCAAGCTGAAGGCAATCGCCGGTTACAAGTAATCATTCCGGCACGGATCAACAAGGGCGGTCTCAGGGCCGCCCTTTTTTGTGCTGACGCCGCCAGCGTGCCCCCGTAGCATCCCCGCATGGCCATCACCAACCGGCGCGCGCGCTATGAGTACCACATCCTGGAAACCTTCGAGGCCGGCATCATGCTGACCGGGCCCGAGGTCAAATCGGTGCGCCTGGGACAGGCCAACCTGGCCGAGGCCCATTGCATCATCCGCAACGGCCGCGCGCTGCTGATCGGTTGCCACATCAGCCCGTACAAGCCGGCGGCGATGAATAACCCGGGCGATCCGACACGTTCCCGCCAGCTGCTGCTGCACAGGCAGGAACTGAATCGCCTGACCGGCAAGCTGAAGGAGAAGGGCCTGACGCTGGTGCCCCTGAAGCTGTTCTTCAACGAACGGGGCTATGCCAAGCTGGAGCTCGGGCTCGCCCGCGGCAAGAAGCTGCACGACAAACGCGAGGCCGCCAGGGAGCGCGATGTTCGCCGCGATTTGCAGCGCCGGTACAAGATGTAATGGCGGATGATTGGCAGCAGGCGGTGCGCGATCTGCTCGACTGTAGCCGCATCGCCTTTCTTGCTACCGCAGGCGATCATGGGCCGGAGACCTCGATGGCGCCTTATGCAATCTGGCAGGGCGATGTCCTGCTGCACCTATCCGGGCTAGCCCGGCACACGGCAAATATCAGGCGGGATCCCCGCCTTGGCCTGATGATCTGCACGCCCGAAACCATGGCCGACTCGCCGCTCGCCTTGCCGCGGATCAGCCTGGTTGGCCGTGTTGCGGCGGTGACCGATCCGCAACTGGCCGAGGCCAGGCAAGCCTATCTGCAGCGCACCCCCGATGCTGAGTCGTTGTTCACCTTTGCCGATTTTTGCTTATACAGGCTCGCGGTCGAACGGATCAACTGGGTTGGCGGCTTCGGGATGGCGCGGACCATCTCCCGCCAGCGGTGGTGCGGCCTGTTCGAGAGCATTGGAACATAGGGCGGTTCACGTTTCGACGGTGAGGCGTTCGCTGTGTATGGCGGTTGGAGTCGGGGGTGGCGATGAAGCCTCGGCCGATCCTCCCGATCCACGGTATCATGGCACGCAGATTTTCCCCGACCTGCTCGATCGGATGCGCGGCATGCAGGCGGCGATAGGTGGTCAGCGCTGACGGTTTTTCGCATCCTTGGTGACGCTGGTCACGATAACCATTGAAAAATAAACGTTTTCTAATGATGGGTTCATGCCGGCCCCATGTGGCATCCGTACATTAACGGTTGTCAGGCGGGCGCTTCGGGCATCCGCGAAACAAGACGAAGGAGCATGGATATGAAGGAACTCTGGTATGTGACCATCGCCGCTGTCGTCACCTTTTTCGGCATCACGGCCTTTGCCGGCTTTGTCGAGTCCGTACAGTAAGGGACGACAGGCGAACCGGCTTATCGGATGCGGGGAGGCTTCCCCGCCCGACACAAAAAACCCCAACCTCAGGGAGGTATGACATGAAGGAACTTATTTACACCATCACCGCTGCTGT
>Ga0307440_1000043_pt1 | contig 47986 bp, 41 predicted proteins | sample SalMarWE160410MG_FD_202150 | JGI IMG/M metagenome (GOLD analysis project Ga0307440, IMG submission 202150) | Salt marsh sediment microbial communities from the Plum Island Ecosystem LTER, Massachusetts, United States - WE1604-10 | ecosystem: Environmental > Aquatic > Marine > Intertidal zone >...
TGACGGCGCCGTTGCCGCAGCGACTGCGCTGGGTCACGGTGGCCGTGCCCAGCGATCCCTGGAAGGACGCCCTGCCCTCGAGCAGGGTGACGCGGCCGCCGCGCTGCACCTTCAACTCGTGGCTCCCCACCGGCCTGCCCTTCAGCGTGAGCCGGTAGCTGCACACCTCCACCGCCATGGCGGCAGCGTACCACGCGGTCTCCGGGACCCGGCGGGGAGTAGCGTCCCCGACGCGGGTAACATGCATGCGAGGGCGCACGCCGCGCCCGGGAGGTCGGGATGGCTGCAGTGACTGCGGGGGAGGGCTGGCAGCGTGAGGCATGGGGGACCGTCGAGGGTCGCGAGGTGGGCCTCCACACCCTCACCAACCGGGCCGGCATGCGCGCGCGCATCGGCGACTACGGTGCGACCCTGGTGGGGCTGACGCTGCCCGACGGCACCGACGTCGTGCTCGGCCTGGAGGCGCTCCACCGGACGACCGGGAGCGGCTATAGCGGGACGCAACCCTATCTCGGCGCCGTGATCGGACGGGTCGCCAACCGCGTCGCCGGGGCGAGCTTCGAGCTTGCCGGCCGGCGCGTGCGGCTGGCCGCCAACGAGGGGACGACGCAGCTGCACGGCGGGCCGGGCGGCTTCGCTCACCGGGTGTGGAGCGCCCAGCCCCTGCCCGACCCGGAGGCACCGGGGCTGGCGCTGAGCTACCTGTCGGAGGACGGCGAGGAGGGCTACCCGGGCCGGGTGTGGGCGGGCGCACGCTACGGGCTGGGGCCGGGACCGGTCCTGAGCCTGGAGCTGCACGCCGTGGCCGACGCCCTCACGCCGGTTGCGCTGACGCACCATCCGTACTTCAACCTGGCAGGGCATGACGCAGGGCGCGCGCTCGGGCAGCGCCTCACGGTGGCCGCCGACCACTACACCCCCGCGGACGACAGCCTCATCCCCACGGGGGAGGTGCGCCACGTCGCAGGCACGCCGTTCGACCTTCGCCACGGGCCGCCGCTGGCCGACGCCGTGGAGAGCGGCACACTGGCCGGCGGCTACGACATCAACCTGCTGGTGACGGGACCACGCGGCGTGATGAGGCGGGCGGCCATGCTGGAGGATCCCGCCTCCGGGCGGAGACTGGAGCTGTGGAGCACGCAGCCGGCTCTGCAGGTGTACAGCGGCGGCGGGTTGGATGGCTCGCTGGTGGGCAAGGATGGCGCACGCTACCAGCGCTTCGCCGGGGTGGCGCTGGAGGCCCAGGCCATCCCCAACGTCGTCAACCTGCCACACCTGCCACAGGTGTGGCTGCGGCCGGGCGAGCGCTACCGCCAGCGCATCGAGTACCGCTTCGTGCTGCCGGGCCGGTGAGGCGCCTCAGAACGGCAGATCGTCGTCCTCGATGCGGGCCAGCTCGGTGGTCGACTTGCCCTGCCGCAAGATGTTGATGAAGAGCTGCACCAGCGATGGGTCGAGTTCGCGGCCACTGCGCGCTTCCAGCGCCTTCTCCACCTCGCGCAGCGGCATGGCCTGGCCCCGTTCGCTGGACAGGACGTCGAAGACGTCGGCCACCGCCACCACCCGCGCCAACAGCGGGATCTGCTCCTTGCGCAACCCGGAGGGGAAGCCGGTGCCGTCCCAGTTCTCGTGGTGGCCACGGATGCCCTCGGCGGCCGGCCGCAACAGGCCCGCCGACGCCACCAGGTTGGCGCCTCGCTGCGGGTGCTCCATGTCCTCGATCGACAGGTCGAGTCCCGCGCCGAGCTTGCCGATGTCGTGCAGCATGGCCGCGAAGTAGAGATCGACCATCTCCTGGCTGTTCAGCTCGAGCGCCCTGCCGACCGCCTGGGCGTAGGCGGTGACGCGCTCGGCATGGCCGAGCTGGGCGTAGTCCTGCGCCTCCATCGCCTGCACGAAGGCGCGCGTGAACTCCACCAGGCTCAGCTTGGTCCGCCGCAGCTCGAGCGCCTGGCTGTGCGCTTCGCCGAGGATGGCCCCCCAGTGGCTGACGTCCTTGAGCTCCTCTTCGTCGAACGCGCTGCCGGCATGACGGTGCAAGACCATGGAGCCGTGCCGGTGGAAGCGTCCGGCGACGGGCACCACGACCGTGCTGACGGCGTTGCGCAGGCCCAACTCGCCGAAGGCTGCGCGCAGCTCGCTGGCGTTCGGCTGGAACAGCTCCGCCACCAGGTTCGGCACCACCCGCGGGCCGGGCTCGCGCCAGGGCCCGTGCTCCGGCGTGAGACCGAGCATCGACTGGCTGTAGCCCTGGACCGCCTCGAAGGCATAGCGACCGCGGTCGGTACCCCGCACCACGTAGCCCCGAACGTCTCCCGGAAGGGTCTTGACCAGGATACGCAGCGCCTCGGAGCTGCGTTCGTCGGGGCGGGACACGTGCAGCAGCCGCTCGACGGCCGCCAGCACATCCGGACCGGTGTCCGTGTCCGAGCTCGAGAACAGGCGTCTGAACACGTCGTCCCTTCAGGCCGGCGTCACGCCCGGCACGCCCGGAGTGTACGCCTGGAGGGCGGGAAGCGGCTAAGGAAATGCTTACACCCGGGGTCGCGGCGTCGCGCCCGCCTCCGGTACGCTCGGGAGAGGGAGGTGGCAATGAACGACGACGAGCTGTTCGCCGAGCCGGCGCGCCGCGCCGGCCGGCTGCGTGGCGTGAAGTTGGAGCAGCGGGCCTTCGAGGCGACGTTCGACGGTGCGCGCCTGCGAGTGGAGGCGGTGGCGGCGGGCATCGGCCGGCTACGGTTGGCGGAGAGCGCCTTCGCGCCTCAGCGGTCCTGGGACGCGCTGCAGCCCCTGGCACCCGAGCCGTCGGCGGCATCCGCGGAGCGCGCGGGCGGAGCCCGCCTGGATGTCGGCGGCATGCGCCTGGAGCTCGCCGATGACGGCCGCCTCGAGGTCATCGGGCCCGACGGCGACGCCTGGCTGGCGCAGACGGAGGCGGCGGCGTGGGGGCGGCCGCGCCTCGGCGCGCTGGGCATCCGGCTGCGTGAGGGCGATGAGCTGCCTGCCGGACGCGACGGCGTGCTGGCACGCCTGTCGCTCAGGCTCGACCCGCAGGACCGCCTGTGGGGGTTCGGGCAGCGCACGGGCGGGCTCGACAAGCGCGGGCGGCGGCTCACGAACTGGGCGGCCGACCCCTTCGGCATCGGCCACCACCGCGGCAGCGACAACCTCTACCAGGCCCTGCCGGTGTTCCTGGCGGTGAAGCCCGGCCGCGCCTTCGGCGCCTTCCTGCACGTCAGCCACCTCAGCCGCTTCGATGCCGGCTATAGCGACCCGGATCTCCTGAGCGTGGAGGCTCTCGGGGGCGAGATCGACCTGTTCCTATTCGCCGGGCCCACGCCGGCGGAGGTGCTCGAGCAGCTCACGCGCCTCACCGGGCGCCCCATGCTGCCGCCGGCGTGGGCCCTCGGCTTCCACCAGTCGCGCTGGGGCTATGACCGACCGGAGCGGCTGCTGGAGGTAGTCGATGGCTTTCGCGAGCGCCACCTGCCGCTCGATGCGGTGCACCTGGACATCGACTACATGCGGGGCTACCGCAGCTTCACCTGGGACCCGCAGCGATTTCCCGACCCCGCGGGCTTCTGCGACGCGGTACACCGCCGTGGCGCGCGGGTGGTGACGATCATCGACCCGGGCGTCAAGGACGACCCAGGCGCGGGCTACCGCGTCGCCGACGAGGCGCTCGAGCGCGGCTTGATGCTGCGCAACGGCGACGCCTCGCCGTTCCGCGGCTACGTGTGGCCCGACCGCGCGCTGTTGCCCGACTTCGCACGTGCCGAGGTGCGGGCGTGGTGGGGCGATCTGCATCGCGACAGCCTGCTGGAGGCCGGCGTGGACGGCGTGTGGAACGACATGAACGAGCCGACCGTCTTCGACGCGCCGTTCGCCAGCGGCCACGCCCGCGACCGGCCCATCCCGCTCGGGCTCGAGCACGGCGACGCCGAGGAGCGCGCCACCCACCTGGAGGTGCGCAATCTCTATGGCGCCCTGGAGGGCCGCGCCACCTTCGAGGCGCTCGAGCGGCACCGGCCCGAGAGCCGCCCGTGGGTGTTGACGCGCTCGGCTGGCGTCGGGAGCCAGCGCACCTGCGCCACCTGGATGGGGGACAACAACAGCTGGTGGGAGCACCTGGCATTGAGCGTGCCCCAGCTCCTCGGCATGGGGCTGTCCGGCTCGCCGCATGCTGGCGTCGACATCGGTGGCTTCTTCGAGAATGGGCAGCCCGAGCTGTTCGCACGCTGGATGGAGCTTGGCGCCTTCTACCCGTTCATGCGCAACCACACCGCCCTGGGCACGCGGCCGCAGGAGCCGTGGGCGTTCGGCGCGGAGGTGGAGGCGGTCGCGCGTCAAGCGCTGGAGCTGCGCTACCGCCTGCTGCCCTACCTGGTCACGCTGGCGCACGAGGCCAGCGAGCGCGGCGCCCCGCTCATGCGCCCGCTCGGCTACGAGTACCCGAACGTCGATGCGGTGCTCGACCAGGACGACGTCTTCTTGCTTGGCCCATGGCTGCTGGTGGCGCCCGCCCTGCGTCCGCGGCAACGGTGGCGGTCGGTCGTGCTGCCGCCCGGTCGCTGGCGCGACTTCTGGACCGGCCGTGAGGTCGCGGGCGACGCTGCCGGCGATGCCCGAGCGGCGCTGCTTCCGACGCTGCCGGGCCGGCCCCCGCTGCTGCTGCGGGAGGGGGCCTTGCTGCCGCTCGGCGAGGTGCGGCAGAGCACCGCCTCGCCCCCGACGGAGCTCCGCCTGGTGGTGACCGCGGCGGCCCGTAGCCGCTACCGGCTGGTGGAGGACGACGGCGCGTCGCCGGCGGCGGCGCCGCGACACGGCGCCGCCCGTCCAGGCGACGCCGGCGTGGCGATCACCACGCTGGCACTCGACGCCGAGCCCGGCCGGCTGGTGCTGGAGCTGGGAGCTCGCTCCGGAGGCTTCGACCCGCCACCGCGGACGCTGACCGTCGAGCTGCGTCTCGACCGGCCACCCGAGCGGGTGCGTCTGGATGGCCGTGACGTGCAGGCCACCTGGGACCGGGAGCGCAGTGCCGCGGAGCTGGGGTGGGCCGACGACGGCGCAGGGCACCGGCTCGAGCTCACCCTCTGAGGCGTACGCCGCCGGCCCGCGCCGGCGTACCCTGGAGGGAAGCGGGATGGCCGCCCGCTGCAGGAGGGGTCATGGACCGCCGCACCCGTACCCTCGTCGCCGTGTTCGTTGTCGCGGCCGCCCTGACCGCCCTCCTCGGCGCCTGCCTGCCGATCCCTCAGGTCAACGGGCGCCTCAGCCTGACGGCGCCCGCGTACCGTATCGCCCCGGCAGCCGTGGAGAGCGACTACCTCACGGTGCCAGGGGCGCAGGAGCCGCACACGCCCCAGCGCTACAACGCCAGCTACGTGCTGCGCCTGCGTGCCAGCGAGCCCGCCAGCGAGGTGCTGGTGCTGGTTCCTGGCCTCTTCGGAGGCGCCGGCAGCCTGGAGATCCTGGGCCGCCAGCTGGTGGCCGCCACGCCCGGCCTGCAGGTGTGGCTCGTCGACCGGCGCTCCAACGCCCTCGAGGATCACCGGGGCCTGCAGGCGGCGCGTGCCGCCGGCGACCCCGAGATCGCGTTGCGCTACTACCTCGGCACGCCTGGCCAGGCGCCCGAGTTCCGGCCGCCGAACCCCGCGGACATCCGCTTCATGGCCTACTGGGGCCTGCGCGTGCAGCTCGAGGACCTCGCCGCCGTGATCGACCTGGCGCACCGCACGGCGGCGACCGTCTACCTGGGCGGGCATTCGCTCGGCGCCAGCCTGGTCGCGCTCTACAGCGCCTACCTCCGGCCCGACGGGAGGCCCGGCGCCGACGGGCTTGCGGGTCTGGTACTGCTCGACGGCGCGCCCGGGCGGACCGGCAGCTTCGCGATCGAGGACGCGGCCAATGGCCGGAACCTCTTCGGCGTGACGCTGGTGCCGTCGCTGAGGAATCTCCTGGCGGGCAAGGCGGTGCCCTACCTCGGGCCTGGCATCGTTCCGGAGCGGGCGGTGCGCTCGGACGTCATCGCCTTGCTGGCACGCTACCGGCCCGACGCGCGGGCGCCGGCCCAGCTGGCGGACTACCCCATCACCGACTTCGCCCTGGCGGGGGTCGACGCCGACGACACCTACGCCGAGTTGCCGACCTTCAGCCCGCAGCTCGGCGAGGCGCAGCATGCCGTGTTCTCCGGGAACTTGACGGCGTTCATCCTGGAGGGCCGCTTCGGGGCGCGCAGCCGGAGCGTGGTGGGCGTGGCTCCCGGTTCCGACGAGGTCACCTGGTCCGCTGGCGACCCGCCCGAACCGACCGATCTGGCCAGCTACCTAGGCAGCAGCGTCGGGCCCTTCACCGACCGCGCGGAGTGGTACTTCCCGGCTCGTCTGCTCATCGACGTCTCGGCCCTGCCGGTGGACCTGCGCCACGTGCCCGGCTTCGAGCCCACCGCCGCGGTGCGACTGCCGACGCTGGCCGTCGGTGCCGGACGCGGCATGATCCGGACGCTCGACGGTTTCTCCGCCTACCTCAACGCGCGCATGGGCTCTCCGGTATCGGCCTACGTGGTGCCCGGCGTGACGCACATCGATCTCGTCACGGCGCGCGCCGCGCCGGTGGTGACCCTGTTCAAGCGCTGGGCGCAGCTGTCCGTGGGCTCGTCGCGGCCCACGCCTCAGTGAGGCGGGGCCGCTCTGGCAAGGTCCCCGAGCGCCTGCGACAGCCGCTCGCAGCCGTCGTCGATCTCCTTGGCGTCGACGTCGAGATGGGGTGCGATGAGGACGACGCTCCCTAGCGGCCCGCCCCTGCCGATCAGCAGGCCGCGGTCGCGGGCGGCGTCGACCAGGTTGTCTGCGCGCCCGGGGTCGGGGGACGCGGGCGGCCCGGGTGCCACCATCTCCAGCCCCTGGATGAGCCCCATCCCGCGCACCTCGCCGATCCAGGCATGATCGGCCGCCGCCTCCTCCAGGTGCATGCGTAGCCGCAACCCCTGACGCTCGGCGTTGTCCGGCAGCCGCTGTCGCTCGATCACCTCGATGGTCGCCAGTGCCGCCGCCACGCCCATGGGGCTGGCGCCGGGCGCGGCGAAGGTGGCCGCGGTCAGGGCGTCGGCAACCTCCGGCGTGGCGACGGCGCAGCCGAAGGGCGCGCCGTTCGCCGTGCCCGTGGCGAAGGTCATCAGGTCGGGCGCGACGCCCCAGTGCGCCACGGCGCACAGGCTGCCGCCGGTACGCCCCCAGCCGGTCTCGATCTCGTCGACGATCATCAGCCCACCGGCCTCCCGCACGATCGGCTCCAGGCGCGTCAGGGTGCTCCGCGGAAGCACCCTGGCGCCACCCAGGCCCTGGACGGGAGCGGCCAGGAGGGCGGCGATGTTGCCGCCCGCGACCGTCGCGAGCGCCTCCTCGAGGCCCCGCACGCAGAGGTCCACCAGCCGCTCGTCGTCCAGCCCCGTGGTGGCGTGGTAGTCGCGAGGTTCGCGGATGTGCCGGACCTCGCCGGCAGCGCTGCCGGCGGGTTGCTGCCGCCCAGCGGGCGTCACGCCCGTGGCGTCCCCGGCGCGTCCGACGCCGGCGCTCCCGAGCCTGAGGACGGTCCGGTTCCCGGTAGCCTGGCGGGCCGCGGCGATCGCCGTCTCGTTCGCTTGGCTGCCACCGCCCGTGAAGGAGCACGTCTGCAAGCGCCCGGGCGTGAGCGCGGCGATCCTCTCGGCCAGCTGCACCATCACGGGGTCGGGGTAGAGCCCGGAGCCGAACCGGGCGCGCTCCAGCTGCTCGCGCTGACGGTCGGCCACGGTCTCGTTGCCGTGGCCGACGCACACCGTCAGCCCGCCGCCGAAGAAGTCGAGGTAGGCGTTCCCGTCCACGTCCCAGACGGTGTGGCCGCGGGCCCGGTCGACCACCAGCGGACGGTCGCCGTAGTACGCCGGGACGGCAGGGAAGAGGTGACGTCGGTGCCGCTCGAGTAGCTCCTGAGACGCCTTGCGGTCCGGGATCACGGCCACCTCCTGGAGCGCCGGGCGTGGCGCCGCGAACGCGCCGGCGACGGCCTGGGATCGGTGCGCGCCAGTCTAGCACCGCCGCACCGGCGGCGCCGGCGCCGTGGGATGGCGGCCTCGCGGGCGCGGCCGCGGCCGCGGGCCGGGAGGGTGCGGCGTGGCTCGCGAGAGGGCGGGCTCACGTAGACTGGAACGCATGCTGGACCTCAAGTTCATCCGCGAGAACCCGGACACGGTACGCCGGGCGATACGCGCCAAACGCCTTCCCGATGCGCTGGAGAGCCTCGAGCAGCTGCTGCTGGTGGATGAGGAGCACCGGCTCCTGCGCCGCGACCTCGAGGAGAAGCAGGCTCTCAGGAACGCCAGCAGCAAGAGGATCGGTGAGTTGAAGCGGCGTGGCGAGGATGCCGAGGGGCTCATGCGCGAGATGGGTGAGGTGGCGGCGGAGGTCAAGCGCCTCGAGGAGCGCGGCCGCAGCCTCGAGGCGAGGCTGCAGGAGAGCCTTCTGGAGATCCCCAACCTGCCGCACGACAGCGTTCCCTACGGCGAGAGCGAGCACGACAACCAGCTGGTCAAGGAGTGGGGCACGTCCCCCACCTTCGACTTCCAGCCGAGGCCGCACTGGGAGCTCGCTGCCGCGAGAGGGTGGGTGGACCTGGAGGCGGGGGTGAAGATCACCGGGGCCGGGTTCCCGCTGTTCCGCGGCCTCGGCGCCCGTCTGGTGAGGGGGCTGGAGCGGTTCTTCCTCGAGCGGCTGGAGCAGGAGGGCTACACCGAGCTGGTGGTGCCGCTGATGGTCAACGCCGAGTCGGCGACCGCCACCGGCCAGCTGCCGGACAAGGAAGGGCAGATGTACCAGGTGCAGGACGGCTACTACCTCATCCCCACCTCCGAGGTCGCCGTAACCAACCTGCACCGCGACGAGATCCTCGACCAGGACGCCTTGCCGCTCAAGTACGCAGCGTTCTCGCCGTGCTTCCGGCGCGAGGCCGGCAGCTACGGCAAGGACGTGCGGGGCCTCAACCGCGTTCACCAGTTCGACAAGGTCGAGATGGTCGCCTTCACCACGCCCGAGACCAGCTACGAGGCGTTGGAGGCGATGACGCGGACCTCCGAAGCGATGCTGGAGGCGCTGGGCCTCAGCTACCGACGGTTGCTGATGTGCACCGGCGACATGGGCTTCACGCAGTCGAAGAAGTACGACCTGGAAGCATGGAGCCCGGGCCAGGAGAGGTGGCTCGAGGTGTCGAGCATCAGCAACATCGAGGCCTTCCAGGCGACCCGACTACACACCCGCATGCGCCCCGGCGGATCCTCTGGCAGGGGCAAGCCCGCCTTCGTTCACACCCTCAACGGCAGTGCCCTGGCGTTCCCGCGCACCATCGCTGCGATCCTTGAGACCTACCAGCGCGAGGACGGCAGCGTGCGCGTACCGGACGCGCTGGTGCCCTACCTTGGGCGCGAGCTGCTCGACTGACGGCACGGCGGCCGGCCGCTCAGTCCTCCTCGACCGTCCGGGGAACCCGGAGGTAGCCGTCCTGACTGGCGTTGGCGAGCTCCAGGGCGCGTGCCTGCGGAAGCGACGGGGCGACGGCATCGGCGCGCCAGGGGCGCGCCGGCACGACCGGGCGCGCCAGCTCCTCCACGCCCTCGGTGTCCACCTCCGCGAGCTGGTCGAAGTAGGCCAGCACCTCGGCCACGTCGCCGGCCAGGGCCTCGGCCTCGTCGGGCTCCAGGTCGAGCCGCGCCAGCCGTTGCAGGTGCGCCATGTCGACATCATGGCGGCTCATGCGGCCGATGCTAGCACGGGCCGGCCCCAGACTCGCGCGGGCAGGCCTCCCGGGTCAGCTGAAGAGCTGGCCGACGTAGTAGAACGCCACCACCAGCAGTAGCGCGGGCAGCAGGGCGGCGGTGCGCACCCGTTTGATGTCGAGCAGACCCAGGCCGAGCGCCACGATGAGCAGCCCGCCGACACCGTTGACCAGCAGCACGCGCGGGTCGTGGGCCGGGTCGGGCACCAGCGAGGCAAACACCCCGGCGGCGAGCGAGAGGCCACCCTGGTAGACTGCGAGCACCAGCACCGAGAAGACCACGCCGAAGCCGAAGGTGGTGGCCAGCGCCAGCGACGAGAAGCCGTCCAGCGCTGCCTTCAGCAGCAGGAAGCTGGGATCGCCGCTGAGACCGTTCTGGATGCTGCCGATGAGCGTGAGGGGGCCGACGCAGAAGAGCAGCGTGGCCGCGACGAACCCCTCGGTGAAGCGCCCCTGGCCGCGGAAGCGGCGTTTGAGACGGTCGCCGATGGCTTCGAGAGCGTCGTCGAGCCGCCACCACTCGCCCAGGGCGCCGCCCAGGGCCAGCGCCATCAGCCCCAGGATGATGCCGGGCGGCCGGCTGACGCGGGTGAGGTCGAGGGCGTTGTCGATGCCGATGAACAGCGTCACCAGACCGATCGCCTGCATCACCGCCAGCGTGATGCGCGGCGGCAGGCGACCGCGCAGCGCCATCCCGATCGAGGAGCCCAGCAGCACCGTGGCGATATTGACCAGCGTCCCCGAGGTCTCCTGCAGCAGGGTCATGCTGGGCCGGATGCTACCACGCGCCGTGCGCCTGCGGGCACGCTCTGACGGGGCCTGCAGAGGCGGCGCTCGTCAGGGCGACGGAACCGCCGGCGCGGGCACCGGCTAGCCGTCCTCAGCTGCCTCCGGCGCGCTGACCGGCGCCAGCGGGGCGGTGGCGAGCGGCGTGTGGCGCGCGCCCTCGGGCCGGAGCTGACTCTCGAACAGCACCAGCTCGCTCACCGGCCAGGCCTCCCGCGCCGGCTCGAAGCCCGCCAGGGCATCCGCTACCAGCGCCCGGGGGGTTCCGCGGAGGGTCTTGACGCGTGCCACGGTGAGGTGCGGGACGAAGCGCTGGTGCTGGCTGGGGTCGCCGGCCGGCAGCGCCGCGGCGAGGCTGCGGTGGAGCTCCGCCAGGGTGCCCGTCGGGTCCTCCAGCCCCAGCCACAGCACGCTCGCCCGCCGGCTGCTGGGGAACGCCCCCAGCCCGGCACTGCGCGCGACGAAGCGGCGCGACGTCCGGGCCAGGCCGGTGACCACGCGGGCCACCGTGTCCACCTCGGGCTCCTCGACCCGTCCCAGGAATGTCAGCGTCAGGTGCGTCGCCGCCGGGTCCGAGTACCTCGCCTGCAGGCTCGGCAGCGCCCGCCGCAGGTGGTCGCTTGCGCGCCTGGCCTCGATCCGCACCGGCTCTGGCGGCACCAGCGCGACGAACAGTCGCCGGCTCACGGTCGCGCCGTGGCGAGCGCCTGCCCGGGAGGCCCGGGGGGGATCCGCTGAATGTCGTGCAGGTAGCTGATGATGCCGGCCTCGAGCGCCCGCGCCAGGCTGGCGGGCTCGAGCAGAAGCGTGCGGTCACGGGCGTTGGTCATGTACCCCATCTCGACGATGAGGGCCGGTGTCCCGCGAGCCACGGAGTGCCGGAAGCGTCGGCCGTTGAAGGCGTAGTACTTCAGCATGTCGAGCGACACGTTGCGATCGTCGTCGCCCAGGCTCGTCTGCGTGAGCACGGCGCGATCGACGTCGAGCTTGAGGAGGGGGTCGCGAGCGTTGCGCAGGGGTAGGAAGTGGGCGCTCTTGTAGCCCTCGCGGGCGGGATCGCGGCTGGCGTCCGCGTGCACGGCCAGCACCAGGGTGGCGCGGTAGCCCGGGGGGATCGTGGCTCCCAGCACATCGACGCGGAAGCCGTCGGCGCGCAGCCTGGCGGCCAGGGCCCGGACGATGGCGCGGTTGATGTTCACCTCCTCGAGGCCGCCTACCTCGGCGCCGGTGGCGGCGCGCAGCTTGACGAGCTCGCGCGGCATCGAGCTCTCGTGCAGGTGACCCACCTGCAGCCCGATGCGTACCGGTCCGCGGAGGTGGTCGAGCGCCCGCCGAAGCTCGGGCGCCAACGCCGACGCCGGCCGCCGAGCCGCGCTCAGGGCGGAGGACCAGTTGAGGATCAGCAGCGCTCCCAGCGCCAGCACCACGCACGCGCCCAGCCAGGCACGCCGGCGGCGCCTGGCACCCGGGCGAGCCGCAGGCCCGGCCCCCTGCTCGGCGTCGAGCGGTGCGGCGCCCGGCGCCCGGCCCGTCCCGGTCAGGGCCGGCCGGGCGGTGCCGTGCCGCAGGAGCTCCCCCTGGTGGACGTCGTCGCGGCCCAGCACCCCCACACCCTACCGGAGCTGGGAGACGGGCAGATGAACGCGTTCCTCAGGCCGGCCGTTCGCCCGTGAGCCAAAACATCACATGCTCGTCGACGTTCTCGAGATGGTCGCCGAGCCGCTCCAGATACCGCGCCACCGCCAGCAGCTGGGTGGCGCGGCCGATGGTCTCCGGGTCCTCGATCATGTAGGTGAGCAGCTCGCGCTGGATCTGCTCGTAGAGGTCGTCGATCTCACGATCCATGGCGTGGGCGCGCCGTGCGGCGTCGACGTCCGCCTCGGCCACGGACTTCATGGTGGTGTCGATCATGCCGCCGAGCACCTCGAGAATGCGGGCCATGTCGAGGTACTTCTTGAGCGGCGGTTGCTCGCTGAGCGTCACGGCGGCGCGGGCCACGTGCTCGGCGTAGTCGCCGGCGCGCTCGATGTCCGCCAGGGACTGGTAGGCGGCGCCGAGGAAGCGCAGGTCCCCGGCGGCCGGTTGCCGCCGGGCGATGACCGTGAGGATGCGCAGCTCCAGCGACGCCTGCATGCTGTCGATGCGCTCGTCGTTCTCCACGCAGCGTTCGGCGGAAGCGAGGTCGCCGTCGATCAGGGCGCGACGTGCCAGCTCGCACGCCTCCCGCACCTGACTCAGCATGCGCACCAGCGAGGCGTTGACGTCCTGGAGGTCCTGGTCCAGCTGGGTCATGTCGGCCTGCCGCATCATACTGCACAGCATGCACCGTTCCCGTCAGGGTCCCGTCACGTCGGCCGGCGCCGGGCACTCGCGACCTGACGAGACGATGATGCGACGTCCGTATGATTGGAGGGTGGACCTGCTCGCTCTGACGACGGGGCGCCGATGAGCACGGCGACGGTGCTGGTGGTCGAGGATGACGACGCCGTGCGCGAGCTCGTCGCCTACCATCTCTCTCGCGCGGGCTTTCACGTGCTCGAGGCCGCCGATGCCGGGGCCGGCTGGCGGCAGCTCGAGCGGGCGGATGCGGTGGTGCTCGACTGGATGCTCCCCGACGAGTCGGGGCTGGCGTGGCTGGCGCGCTTGCGGGGCCGTCAGGGACTGACGGTACCGGTGTTGCTGCTGACCGCGCGCGCCCGGGAGGTCGATCGCGTCGAGGGTCTCGAGGGAGGGGCGGACGACTACCTGGTGAAGCCCTTCAGCGCGGCGGAGCTGGTTGCGCGGGTGCGTGCGCTGCTGCGACGCGCCCCGCCGCGCGGGACGTTGATGGTGGGACGCCTGACGATCGACCCGGAGCGTGCCCGGGTGAGGTTCGGTGACAGCGAGATGACGTTGACGCGCAGGGAGTACGAGCTGCTGCTCTTCTTCGCCGAGCATCCGGGCCGCGTGTTCACCCGGGGCGAGCTGCTCGATCGGGTGTGGGGCGAGGACTTCGTGGGCTCGGAGCGCACCGTCGACCAGCATGTGGCGCAGCTGCGCGGGCGCCTGGGCGCCGGGGCGATCGAGACGGTGCGGGGGCGCGGGTATCGCCTCGCCGAGAACCCCCGGGCAGCGACGCCTGGAGAGGCATGAGCGCCCTCTCGCCGTTGGCGGTGGCGCACTGGCTCGATGCGCTCGAGGAGGGGGTTGTGCTGATCGACGGCGGCCGGGTGACCCTGGTCAACCGGGCGGCGGCCGCCTTTCTCGAGGTCGACCCGGAGCGTGCCGCGGGGCAGCCGCTCATCCGGGTGTTGCGCGACCACCGCCTGGAGGAGGCCGCGCTCGGCATGCGCACCGTGGAGCTGGAGACCCGGGGTCGCCGGCTGCAGGCGCTGCCGGTGGAGGGGGCGCTGCTGCTGCGCGACCTCACCTCCCTCAGGCGTGCCGAAGAGGACGCGCGCGAGCTTCTGGCCGTGCTGTCGCACGAGCTGCGAACCCCGGCGACGTCGATCCGGGCCACGCTGGAGGCGCTCTACGACGATCCACCGGACCGGCTGCGGCTGCGCTTCCTGGAGCGCGCGCGGCAGGAGTCCGAGCGGCTGGTGCGGCTGCTCGAGGACCTGACCGTGGACGTGCGGCCGCCGCGCGAGCGCAGCCTGCTGCTGCGCGAGGTGGCCGAGCGGGCGCTGGCGGTGGTGCTGCCGGTGGCCCAGGCCAACGCGGTGGCGCTCGCCAGCGAGCTGCCCGAGATCGCGGTGTGGGCCGACGAGGACAAGCTGCTGCAGGTTCTCATCAACCTCCTCGAGAACGCGGCCATCCACGGCCCGCGGGGAGGCAGGGTGCGCCTGAGGGCGTCGGCCGACGGTGGCATGGCGCGCATCGAGGTCGCTGACGAGGGCGAGCCGCTCGACCCGGAGCGGGTGCCGGACCTGTTCGAGCCGCACGCCCGGGCCGGCGGCGCCAAGTCCAAGGGGACGGGCCTGGGCCTCTACATCGTGCGTGCCATCGCGCAGCGCTGGGGCGGGGAGGCGTGGGGCGGCCCGGCCCCTGGCGGCCACGGCAACGTCTTCGGCGTGAGCGTTCCGCTGGCGCACCGCAGCGGCGAGCGCGGCTGATGCGCCGGGGCGTCGCTCCGGCCCTCGGCGACGGATCTCGCGTCGTACCGTCCGGCTGCGCCCCGCCCCGCAGGCGGAGCCGCGGCGCTAGTCGCCGTCCTGATCGCCGAGGTGCGGGAAGGGCTCGAGCTCTCGCCGCTTGCGACCTCGCTTCAGGGTCCGCGGCAACTCGGGCTGAGTGAGCGTCAGCGGGTCGCGGCCGGGCCCGCCGCGGGCCTCCGTGCGGCCGCCGTCGCTGGCGTCGCCCGTGTCCGGCGGGGCGATGCGGCTCCCCGGGAAGGCCGTCCGGTAGGCGGCGGGCGGGACCAGCGCCAGCAGCGCCACGCTCGCCGCTACCCCGAGCAGGGCGTGCTGGTGCTGGGACCACAGGCCCGCCGCCGTCACCGTGCCGTGACGGGCTTCCAGCAACGCCAGGCCGCCGGTGCCCCAGGCGAGCCCATAGGCCAGGACGGCGTCGAAGGGCCCGGCCCAGCGGTCGCGGCGCGGGGAAGGATAGATGGCGAGCCAGCCCAAGACGGCGAGCTCGAGCGCCAGCATGGCCGCGTTCCACCCCGGAAGCCAGCCGCCGGCCTGCAGGCCCGCGAAGAGACCGCCGGTCACCAGCCCCACCAGGGGTCCGTACGCCAGCGTCACCAGGTAGAGCGGGAAGCGCGCCAGGCCGCTGACCGTGTCGCTCGCCGGCCCGGCCCCGAGGCTGCGCTGCAGCAACGCGCCCAGCATCCACAAGCCGAAGGCGACGACGATCGCCCCCATCACGCGCAGCAGCAGGCGCGGCCGCAACAGCACCGCGGCGTCCCGTCGCAACAGGCCTGTCGCCACCGCGACCACCGCCAGCAGTCCGGCCGCCAGCAGACAGTAGGCCAGCACCGGGTCCTGCCGCGGGGACGCCAGCGCGGTCTCGAGCGCTCGCGCGAGATCGCCGGCAACGTTGCGGGCGGCGCTCATGCGCGGCCCCCGGTGCCCGCGTCCTCGGTGGCGCCAGCTTGCTCACCGCGGCCGTGTCCCTCGACCGCACCTGCGCCGCGGGCGGTGGGCGATCCCGCGCTGCCGGGCGCAGTGCCGCTCACCTCTGCCAGCGTGTCGCCGAAGGGAGGCTCGTCGAAGGTGCCGTCGCGGGCCATGGCGGCGATCGCCTGGAAGGCGCGGCGCCGCTCGGGGAGGGAAGCGACGGCCGCCGCGGCGGCACCCCCGAGCCGTAGCGCCTGCCGGTGGAGTCGCCTGAGAGGCGGCGGCAGGTAGCGCCGGGAGAGCTGGTAGCCGCCCCGCACGCCCTCGACCAGGAAGGCTCCCGAGGACGGCGTGGAGCTGCCGCCCAGGTGGAGGACCGGGGCGTCGACGAGGAGGGCGTGGTAGCCGGCGGCGCGCAGCCGCCGGCAGAGATCCATGTCCTCGTTGTAGAAGCGCAGGCTGGCGTCGTACCCGCCCACGGCCATCAGCGCCTCGCGCCGCAGGACGTGGAGGAGGCCCGGGACCCACGGCACCCGGACGCTTCCGCCCGGCCTCAGGGCCAGGCGCAGGTAGTGGGGGTGGTAGAGCGGGCCGTGGTCCTGCCGGCGGCCACGCGGGGTGCGCGCCAGCGGCGCTGCCACGCCCGCGCGCGGGCGGGCGTCGAGCGCGGCGAGCAGTCGCTCGAAGGTGTCCGGCTCGACGAAGACGTCGGGGTTCATCGGCGCCAGGAAGCGGCCGCGCGCCAGCTTGAGCCCGGCGTTGGCGGCTGCGGCGTAGGAGTGGTTGACGGCCGCCAACGTCCGCAGGCCGGGGTGCGCCTCCCGGGCCCGCCGTAGCACCTCGCGGTCGGGATCGGTGTCGACCAGGATCACCTCGGCCCCCGGAACGGCCCGGCCAAGATGGCGGAGCGCGCGCAGCAGCAGGTCGGGCACCCGGTAGTGCACCACCACCACGCTCAGCTCCACCGGCCCGGCGTCGCGCTCAGGGGTTCGAGGCGCCTCGGCGGGTTCCGTCATACCTGCCTAGCATGGCACGGCCACCCATGGCCGACGGAGTGACAAAGAACTCATGAAGGCTCCCGTAGACTGAAGGCGATGACCCTTCCCCGGACGGCAGACACCAGCCCCGGCAGGCGCTTCCGCGTCGGCGTCGCGCTGGGGGGCGGTAGTGCGCGCGGCTACGCGCACATCGGCGCCCTCGCCAGCCTCGAGCGTCACGGCTTCCCTCCCGACATCGTCGTCGGCACCAGCTTCGGGGCCGTGATCGGCGCGCTCTACGCTGCCGGGCGCAGCCCGGCGGACTTGCGAGCCGAGGCGGCCGCGATGCGGCGGCGTGACGTCTTCCCGCACATCGCCGACTTCGGCCTCCACAAGGGGGCGCTGTTCGGCGGCCGCAGGCTCGAGGAGTACTTCGACGCCATGGTGGAGGGTCGCAGCTTCGAGGATCTGGGTCGCTTCCTGGTGGTCGTCGCTACCGACGTCGACACCGGCGAGCGCGTGATGCTCTCCAGCGGTGCGCTGGCACCGGCCTTGCGCGCCAGCGCCTCCATCCCGGGGGTGTTCGCGCCGGCCATCGTCGACGGCCGCCGGCTGATGGACGGCGGCATCGGCTCTCCCGTCCCGCTCGACACCTTGCGCGCGTTCGACGTCGACCTGGCGATCGGCATCGGTGCCGGCATGGAGGCTCAGGACTCGCGCACCATCCGTGCCGCCCGGCGCTTCCTGCGCACCGACGTCGGTCAGAGGCTGCACCGCTCGCTGGGGCAGGGCACCGGCCGGGGCGTCGCGTCCCGCCTGGGCCGCGCGCTGGCGTACGCGGCCGACGGCTGGCTCACCGAGGTCGACGAGCAGGCCAGCTTGCAGGTGCACACGCGCCCACCTATCCACTGGCTCAACTTCCACCGGGCGGAGGCGGCGATCCGCGCCGGCGACGAGGCGCTCAACAGCTTCATGCCGCGCATCCGGCAGGCTGTCGATGCGGCGGCAGTGCCGGTGTGACCGGGCTCCGCCCGCCGGCCGCGGGGTGAGCCGCCGGGGCTGAGCCGCCTCGCGGTGTGGCGCTGCCGGGGTGGCGGAAACTCAGAGGATCCTCTTACCCAACAGGCTGGCGCTCATCTCCACCATGATCTGGGCCGTGCGGTTGCGCACGTCGAGGATGGGGTTGACCTCGACCAGGTCCAGGCTGGTCACCCGGCCAGAGTCGCTCAGCAGCTCCATCAAGAGGTGCGCTTCGCGGTAGCTGAGCCCGCCGGGGACGGGGGTGCCGACCCCGGGCGCGAGATCCGGGTCGAGGGCGTCGGCGTCGAACGAGACGTGCACGCGCTCGACGTGCGCGAGTCGCTCGACGGCCTCGGCGGCCACGCTCGCCATGCCGCGCTGGTCGATCTCCTTCATGGTGTAGGCGGTGAGGCCCAGCTCGGCGATGAGGTTGCGTTCCTCCGGGTCGATGCTGCGAAGCCCCACGAACACCACGTCCTCGGGGCGCAGCGCAGCGCCGCCCCCCCACACTCCTGTCAGCCGCGGGTCGCCCATGCCCAGCAGGTGGGCGAGCGGCATGCCGTGGATGTTGCCACTGGGGCTGGTGACTGGCGTGTTCAGGTCGGAGTGGGCGTCGATCCACACCACGCCGGTGCGGTGCCCGGCGGTCACGCCCGGCACGGTTCCCATGCTGACCGAGTGGTCGCCTCCCAGGCTGACCGCGAAGGTCCCCGGCTGTAGCGCCAGCAGCTTGCGGTAGGCCGCGGTGCAGGTGGCGGCGATGGCGTCGGCGAAGTGGAGCCCGTTGGGGTTGGGCACGGCCTCCGGGACCGGCGACTCGACGTTTCCCAGGTCGACCACGGCGTGACCCAGCAGGGCGAGCGTCGGCGCTAGCCGCGCCAGGCGCAGAGCGCTGGGGCCCATGTCGACCCCGCGTCGGCCGGCGCCGAGGTCCATGGGGATTCCCAGTATGCTTACGCTGGCCACGCCAGAAGATAGCATAGATCGCGTCTAGGACGCAATTCATGCATGCGTATGCGAGCCTGCATGGTGCATATGCATGCTGCTATCCAGTGACTAGCCTCGGCTCACTCCCAGGCCGGGCGGTACCAGTAGCGGCCCTCGTCGTTCAGCAGGCTGTAGGCGGCGTCGGGCCCCATACTGCCCGCCTCATAGAACTGCGGCGTCGGCTGGTGGCTATCGACCAGCTCGAGCAGCGGCGCGATGACGCGCCACTGCGCCTCGACCTCGTCGGCGCGCATGAAGAGCGTGGCGTCGCCCAGCATCACGTCCAGCACCAGCGTCTCGTAGGCGTCGGGGTTGGGCCGGTCGAAGCTTCGCCCGTAGAGGAAGTCGAAGCTGACGCGCTCGAGGTCGATTCCCTGGCCCGGCCGCTTGCCGTTGAAGCGCAGCACGATGCCCTCGTTCGGCACCAGCCGCAGCACCAGCCTGTCTGCCTTGAGCGGTGCCGGCAGGTCGAACGGGACGTGCGGGGGCGTCTTGAACTGCAGCACGATCTCCGTGGCCTTCATCTCCAGCCGCTTGCCCGAGCGCACGAAGAAGGGAACGCCCGACCAGCGCCAGTTCCTGAGCGCCAGCTCGATCGCGGCGAAGGTCGCCTGACGGCTGCGCGGGTCCACGCCTTCCTCCTCGCGGTAGCCGTTCATGCCGTTGCCCGACACGTACTGGCCCAGCACCGCGCGTTCGGGCCTGGCGCAGCTCAGCGCCTTCAACACCTTCACCTTCTCGTCGCGGACGCTGGCGGCGTCATAGCGCGCGGGAGGCTCCATGGCGACCAGCGCCACCAGCTGGAGCAGGTGGTTCTGGAACACGTCGCGCAGAACGCCGGCCGACTCGTAGAAGCTGCCCCGTCCCTCCACGCCCATCGGCTCGACCATGGTGATCTGCACGTGGTCCACGTAGCGGTTGCTCCACACCGGCTCGAAGATGCTGTTGGCGAAGCGCAGCACGGCCAGGTTCTGCGCGGTCTCCTTGGCGAGGTAGTGGTCGATGCGGTAGACCTGGTCCTCTCGGAAGTGCTCGAGCACGTGGGCGTTGAGGGCTCGCGCGGTATCCAGGTCCTCGCCGAACGGCTTCTCCACGACCAGCCGCGACCAGCCGCGCTGTTCCTGCTCCAGCCCGGCACCCGCCAGCCGGCTGACGATGCTGCGGTACGTCTGCGGCGGGGTGGCCGTGTAGAACACGCGGTTGTCGAGCCCCAGCTCGTCGAGCGTGCGCGCCAGACGCCCGAAGCCCCCGTCGTCGTCGTAGCCGCCCTGCACGTAGCGGATGCGGCCTTGCAGCGCCTCGCTGGCGGCCTCGAGCTGGGAGCCGGCGGCCGCTCCGGCGGCGGCGCGGATCCGCTCCCCGAGGGCGGCCGGGTCGTACGGCGAGCGGCCGTAGCCCACGATCACGGTGTCCTCGTGAAGAGCTCCCTGGGACTGGAGCGTGAGCAGCGCCGGCAGCAGCTTCCGCGCCGCCAGGTCGCCGGTGATGCCGAAGATCACGAAGGCGTTGGGAGGCGCCGTGTGCACCTCACGCCTCCTTGACGGGGTGGCCGCCGAACTGGTTGCGGAGCGCCGCCACCACCTTGGCGGCGAAGCTGTCCTGCTGACGGCTGGCGAAGCGCGCGTAGAGGGAGGCGGTGATGGCCGGTAGCGGCAGCGCCTGATCGACGGCGTAGTCCACCGTCCAGCGGCCCATGCCGCTGTCGTCGACGTAGCCCTGGATGCCCGCCAGCTTCGGGTCGTTCCCGAGCGCGGCCACGAGCAGCTCCAGCAGCCAGCTCCGCACCACCGCGCCATGCGTCCACAGCGCGGCGATCGCGTGCAGGTCCAGCTCCGCGTCCGGGTAGGCGGCGAGCGCTTCGAAGCCCTCGCCGTAGGCCTGCAGCAGGCCGTACTCGATGCCGTTGTGCACCATCTTCACGAAGTGCCCCGCGCCGACGGGCCCGACATGGGCGTAGCCGTTCTCGGGCGCCAGCGTCGCCAGCACCGGCTCCACGAGCTCGAACGCGCTCCGCTCGCCGCCGGCCATGATGTTGTAGCCCACCTTCAGTCCCCAGACGCCGCCCGACACGCCCGCGTCCACCAGCCGCACGCCCTCGCGATCGGCCTCGCGGCCGCGTCGCATGGTGTCGGTGAAGTGGGAGTTGGAGCCGTCGACGATGACGTCGCCCTGGGCCAGGTGCGCGAGCGCCTCCTTGAAGACCGCCTCGGTGGCGTCTCCCGAGGGCACCATCAGCCACACCACGCGGGGTCCCGGGAGCGCGCCGATGAGCTCGGACAGCGACGAGGCACCGGTGGCGCCCTCGTCCGCCAGCGCGTTCACGCTGTTCTCGTCGAGGTCCGTGACCACGACGGTGTGCCCGTCACGCATCAGGCGCCGCGTCATGTTGGCGCCCATGCGCCCGAGCCCGACCATACCGAGATGCATGCTGGCCTCCTTGCAGGCGCCATTCCGCGCCACCACGATGCTAACAGCGTCGTGGGGCCGTCTCTGTCGGGTGGGCTCGGGCTCGCCGTGACGCCGGCCGGCCCCCGGGCGAGCCCGCTCGGCGGCGCGCCTGACGGTCGTGAGCACGTCTGGGCCGCGTGATACACTGCGCACCCTGGAGGACGTGCCTTGGACAGCGATCAGGCGATGGCGCTGCTGGAGCGGGGTGCCGAGCACATCCAGCCGACCGGCGGCCTGGAGGAGAAGCTGCAGCTCGCGCAAGGCGCCGGCCGGCAGCTGCGCGTCAAGCTCGGCGTCGACCCGTCGAGCGCCGACCTCCACCTCGGGCACGCGGTGGTGCTCCGCAAGTTGCGCCAGTTCCAGGACCTCGGTCACCGCGTGGTGCTGATCATCGGCGACTTCACCGCAACCATCGGGGACCCGTCGGGTCGCTCCAAGACGCGCCCGGTGCTGTCGCTGGAGGAGACGCGCCGCAACGGCGAGACCTACGTGGCTCAGGCCACCCGCATCCTCGACGACGACCCCGAGCGGCTGGAGATCCGCCACAACTCCGAGTGGTTGGGGCCGCTGGGCTTCGGCGACGTGGTGCGGCTGGCGTCGAGCTACACGGTGGCGCGCATGCTGGAGCGCGACGACTTCACCAAGCGCTTCCAGGCGGGCACTCCCATCAGCGTGCACGAGTTCCTCTACCCGCTCGCCCAGGCCTACGACTCGGTCGCCATCCGCGCCGACGTGGAGCTCGGCGGCACCGACCAGCTCTTCAACCTGCTCGTGGGTCGCGACGTGCAGCGCGCCTACGGGGTGGCACCGCAGGTGGCGCTCACCACGCCCCTGCTGGAGGGCCTCGACGGGGTAGAGAAGATGTCCAAGTCGCTGGGGAACTACATCGGCATCGCCGAGCCGCCCGAGGTGATGTTCAAGAAGGCCATGCAGGTGCCGGACGCCCTGCTGGTGCGCTACGCGGAGCTGTGCACCCTACTCGACCTGGACGACTTCGAGCGCCAGGCGGACGCGAGCCCGGTGGGCGCCCACCGCACCCTGGCGCGCGAGCTGGTCCGCAGCTACCACGGCGAGGGGCCCATCGAAGGGGCCGAGGCGCGCTACGACGCGGTCGCCAAGGGCGCCATCCCCGACGATCTTCCCGAGGTGCTAATCGACGCCGGCGAGCTCAAGGAGGGGCGGGTGGGGGTGCTGCGGCTGGCCACCATCGCCGGGCTCAGCAGCTCCAACGGCGACGCCCGCCGGCTCATCCAGAACCGCGGGCTGAAGCTCGACGGCGAGGTCGTGGACGATCCGAAGCTGTGGCTCGAGCTGGACCGCCCGGTGGTGCTGCAGAAGGGGAAGGACACCTTCGTCCGGGTGCGCGCCAGGGCGTGACCGCGCTCGCCGGGGCCGGCACCCGTACCCGGCTCGCAGCGGGCGCCGCGGCGCAGCGCTGCACGCTCAGATCGCCAGCACGCCCGCCAGCTCGATCAGCTCCCAGTCGATCTCCTTGCGGAGCTCCCAGACGTCCTTGAGCGCAACGTGCACGATGCCGCGCTTGTCGACGCCCACCATCACCCCGTGATGGCCTTCCAGCAGGCTGCGCACGGCGTGGTAGCCCATGCGCGAGGCGAGGACCCGGTCGCGGGTGGAGGGCGAGCCGCCGCGCTGGGTGTGGCCCAGGATGACGGTGCGCACCTCGTAGCCGCAGCGCTCGCGCACGCGGGCCTGCAGGTTCATGGCGCCGCCCTGGTAGGCTCCTTCGGCGACGATCACGATGCTGGAGGTCTTGCCCCGCTCCTGGGCGGCGACGATCATGTCCGCCACCTCGTCGGCGTCGGTGTGCACCTCGGGCAGCAGGATGGCCTCGGCGCCGCCCGCCACCCCGACGTGCAGGGCGATGTGGCCCGAGTGGCGGCCCATCACCTCGACCAGGAAGAGCCGGTCGTGGCTGGCGGCGGTGTCGCGCAGGCGGTCGACGGCCTCGAGCGCGACGTTGATGGCGGTGTTGAAGCCGATGGCGACATCGGTGCCGTAGATGTCGTTGTCGATGGTCGCGGGGATCCCCACCACCGGGAAGGCATGCTCCTCGAAGAGCTTGTACGCGCCGCGGAAGCTGCCATCGCCGCCGATCACCACCAGCCCGTCGATGTCGCGCTCGCGCAGGTTGCGTGCGGCGACGGCGCGCCCCTCGGACTCCATGAAGGCCTTGGAGCGGGCGGTGCGGAGCACGGTGCCGCCGCGCTGGATGATGTTGGCGACGCTGCGGGCCCCCATCTCCACGATGTCGCCTTCGATGAGGCCCTGGTAGCCGCGGTACACGGCCGAGATCCGAAGCCCCTCGTACACCGCGGTGCGGACCACCGCCCGGATGGCTGCGTTCATGCCGGGTGCGTCGCCGCCGCTGGTGAGAATGCCGATATGCTCCATCAGCCGTCGAGTATAGCGTCCTGGCACCTCGGCGGCGCCGGGGCGGACGTCCCATACGGCCTTCCGGGGTGGTCGCCCGGGCCGCCCGCGCAGCGCGCTCCGCGGCGTGTGGCACGCTAGAAGACGCGTCACGGAGGCGGTTCGCGAGGTCGTGTTCGCGGGACGAATGTCCGGTGGCTCCTCGTTCCGAGAGTGTGTCATGATTCAAGCCAAATGACTATCGTCGCCCTCAAAGAAACTGCCGCGGGAGAGAGACGGATCGGGCTGACGCCCGCCATCGTCGACAAGCTCGTGCGGCTCGGCATGTCGGTGACGCTCGAGCCTGGCATCGGTGCCACGCTCCACCTCGCCGACGAGGCCTACGAGAAGGTGGGCGCCACCTTCGGCTCGGATCGCGCCGCGCTCCTGGCGAGCGCCGACGTGCTCGTGAGCGTCAACAAGCCCACCGCGGACGTCATCGCCGGCCTTCGGGAGGGGGCCGTGAGCGTCAGCTTCCTGGACCCGTTCCGCAGCGCCGAGACGGTCCGGGCGCTGGCCGAGTCCAAGGTCAGCGCCTTCTGCATGGAGCTGATCCCGCGCACCACGTACGCCCAGAAGATGGACGCGCTCTCCAGCCAGGCCAGCCTGGCAGGGTACGCGGCGGTCATCATCGCGGCGGAGCGCATCGACAAGTCGCTGCCGATGATGAGCACGCCGGCCGGCACCATCCCACCGGCGCGCGCCTTCATCGTGGGCGCCGGCGTGGCGGGGCTGCAGGCGATCGCCACCGCCAAGCGGCTGGGCGCGAGGGTGGAGGCGTACGACACCCGCCCTGTGGTGAAGGAGCAGGTGCAGTCGCTCGGGGCCCGCTTCGTGGAGATCGACGTGGGCGAAACGGGGCAGACCGAGCAGGGCTACGCCAAGGCCCTCACCGACGAGCAGCTGGAGATGCAGCGCCAGCAGATGGTCAAGATCTGCGCCGGCGCGGACATCGTGGTCACGACCGCCCAGGTGTTCGGCCGGCCCGCGCCGAAGATCATCTCGGCCGAGATGGTCGCGAGCATGCGGCCGGGGTCGGTGATCGTGGATCTGGCGGCGTCCACCGGCGGCAACGTGGAGGGCACCCGGGCGGACGAGGAGGTCCTCACCGACAACGGCGTGCTCATCGTGGGCCTGGCCAACTTCCCCGCCGAGGTGGCGCGTGACGCCAGCCAGATGTTCGCCAGCAACGTCTACTTCCTGCTCGAACACGCCTTCGACAAGGAGGCCGGGGCCCTCAAGCTCGACACCGCCGACGAGGTGGTCGGCGCGGCGCTCCTGACCCACGAGGGGCAGATCCGTGATGAGCGCGTCCGTGGCGCGGTCCTGGAGGGGTCCAAGTGACGATGCTCCTGCTGCTGTTCATCTTCGTGATGGCGATCTTCCTGGGCCTCGAGCTCATCGGCAAGGTCCCGTCGCAGCTGCATACGCCGCTGATGTCCGGGTCGAACGCGATCTCCGGGATCAGCATCGTGGGCGCGCTGGCGGCCACCCAGATCCATGGCACCTTCGGCACCGTGCTCGCCGTATGCGCGGTCGCGTTCGCAACGATCAACGTCGTCGGCGGCTACCTGGTCACCGACCGCATGCTGGCCATGTTCAAGACCGGCAAGAAGGACTAGGGAAGCCTCATGACGACAGTCATCAACCTGGCGTACATCGTTGCGTCGATCCTGTTCATCTACGGCCTCAAGATGCTGGGCCGGGTGGAGACCGCCCGGCGCGGCAACATGGTGTCCGCCATCGGCATGCTGCTCGCCATCGTGGCCACCCTGCTGCTCGGCGGCCTCGACTACGTCTGGATCATCGTCGGCCTGGTGGTCGGCGGCGCCATCGGCTGGTGGGCGGCCGCGGCCATCAAGATGACCCAGATGCCCGAGATGGTGGCACTCTTCAACGGCTCGGGCGGCCTGGCGTCGATGCTGGTCGGCTGGGTGGAGTACCTGCGCAACCCTCACCCCGGCGTGGTCACCTCCATCGCCATCTTCTTCGCGGTGCTGGTGGGCGCGGTGGCGTTCACTGGCTCGGTGATCGCCTGGGGCAAGCTCTCCGAGGTCATGCCCGGCAAGCCGCTGCTGTTCAGGGGGCAGCAGCCGGTCAACGCCCTCATCGTGGGCGGCGCCGTGGTGCTGGGCATCATCTTCATCATCACGCCGCCCACCACCTACCCGCTGCTGCTCGCCGTCATCGGCCTGTCGCTGATCCTCGGGGTGCTGGCCGTGATCCCCATCGGCGGCGCGGACATGCCCATCGTCATCTCGCTGATGAACAGCTACTCGGGCATCGCCGGCATGGCTGCCGGCTTCGTGATCCAGAACAACGTGCTGATCGTGGCCGGCACCCTGGTCGGGGCCTCGGGCCTGATCCTCACCCAGGTCATGTGCAAGGCGATGAACCGCTCACTGGCGAACGTGCTCTTCAGCGGCTTCGGGGCGGTGAGCACCGCGGGCAGCATGAAGGTCGAGGGCGAGGTCAAGCCCATCACCGCCGAGGACGCCTACTACATCCTCGAAGCCGCCAGCAGCGTGATCTTCGTCCCCGGCTACGGCATGGCGGTGGCCCAGGCTCAGCATGCCGTCAAGGAGCTGGCCGACCTGCTCGAGCACAACGGCGCCGAAGTCCGTTACGCCATCCACCCGGTGGCGGGGCGCATGCCCGGCCACATGAACGTCCTGCTGGCCGAGGCGAACGTGCCCTACGAGCAGCTGGTGGAGCCGGAAGACGTCAACCCGACCATGGAGATGGTCGACGTGGCCGTGGTGATCGGCGCCAACGACGTCGTCAACCCGGCGGCCCGAGAGGACGAGAGCAGCCCGCTCTACGGCATGCCCATCATCAACGTCGACCACGCCCGCACCACCTTCGTGCTGAAGCGCTCGATGAACCCGGGCTTCTCCGGCGTCGACAACCCGCTCTTCTTCAAGCCCAACACCCGCATGCTCTTCGGGGATGCCAAGACCAGCATCAGCACCCTGGTCTCGGAGTTCAAGGAGGCGGTGGCCGCCTGAGCCGGGCCCGCCCGTCGGAAGCGTGTGAAGTGGCATGGCGCCGCGCCCCCCGGGGCGCGGCGCCGCGTCGATGGTCTGGCGGGCCGCCGGACGGGCCGCCGGGCGCCCCCGCCGGCGTGCGTGCCACCCGGGCCGTGGCCACCGATGAACCAAGTGCCGCTGAGAAAACTTGACAATAGTCCACTCAAGTTTCTATCATCAACGGTATGGATTCCGAACGCTTCACCGAGACCGCCCTGGCCGCCCTCGCCGGCGCGCAGCAGGTCGCCCGCACGCGCCAACACCAGCAGGTGACGGCCGCCCACCTGGCTGCCGCCCTGCTGGCGGATGCCGAGGGACCGCCCGCCCGCCTGGTCGAGCGGGCTGGAGGCGAGCTGGGCCAGTGCCAGGCCGGGATCGACGCCGCACTCGGGAGGCTGCCGAAGGTCTCGGGGGCGGACGGGCAGTACATGGCGGGTGAGATGGCCGCCGTCTTCGAGCGGGCGGAGCAGGTCGCCTCGGACTTCGGCGACCAGTTCGTGGCCGCCGACGCGCTGCTGGTCGCCCTGCGCGAGAAGGGCGGCGAGGCCCTGGGTGCGCTCCCCGATGCCGCCTCGCTGCGTCGAGCGGCGGAGGAGATCCGCGGCGGCCGCACCGTCGACAGCCGCACCGCCGAGTCGAGCTTCGAGGCGCTCGACCGCTACGGCATCGACCTCACACAGCGCGCCCGCGAGGGCAAGCTCGACCCCGTCATCGGGCGGGACGAGGAGATCCGCCGCGCCGTGCAGATCCTGCTGCGGCGGACGAAGAACAACCCCGTCCTCATCGGTGAGCCGGGCGTCGGCAAGACCGCCATCGCCGAGGGCCTGGCCCAGCGCATCGTTCACAAGGACGTGCCCGAGGGGCTGCAGGGCAAGCGCATCATCCAGCTCGACATGGGCAGCCTGCTGGCCGGCGCCAAGTACCGCGGCGAGTTCGAGGAGCGCCTCAAGGGCGTGATCCAGGAGACCGTCCAGTCGGGCGGCGAGATCCTGCTGTTCATCGACGAGCTGCACACCATCGTGGGTGCGGGCAAGGCAGAGGGAGCGGTGGACGCCGGCAACATGCTCAAGCCGCCGCTGGCGCGTGGCGAGCTCCGCATGATCGGCGCCACGACCCTGACCGAGTACCGCAACATCGAGAAGGACGCCGCCCTGGAGCGGCGCTTCCAGCCCATCCTGGTGGACGAGCCGAGCGTCGAGGAGACCATCAGCATCCTGCGCGGGCTCAAGGAGAAGTACGAGGTCCACCACGGCGTGCGCATCAGCGACCCCGCCATCATCGCCGCGGCCGGCATGGCGCAGCGCTACGTCGCCGACCGGCGCCTGCCCGACTCCGCCATCGACCTCATCGACGAGGCGGCGAGCCGCATCCGCGTGCAGCTCGACAGCCTGCCCGAGGAGATCGACGACCTGCGCCGTCGGCGCCTGCAGCTCGAGGTGGAGCAGGAGGCGCTCAGGCGGGAGGACGACCCGGACTCGGCGCAGCGATTCGCGCGCGCCGGCGAGGAGCTGCACGCGCTGGCGGGCCGCATCGAGCGCGCCCAGTCGGACTGGGAGGCCGAGCGCAGCGTGCTCGAGCAGCTCCGGAGCACCCAGGAGCAGCTCGACGCGGTACGCACCGAGATCGACCGCGCCGAGCGCGAGTACGACCTGGAGAAGGCCGCGCAGCTGCGCTACGGCGAGCTGCCCAAGCTGGAGGCCGGCCTGCGCGAGCTGAGCGAGCGCCTCGAGGGCGCCCGCTACGTGCGCCTGGAGGTCGGCGAGAACGAGGTCGCCGAGGTCGTCAGCCGCACCACCGGCATCCCGGTCTCGCGCCTGATGGCGGGGGAGCGTGAGAAGCTGCTGGAGCTCGAGTCGGCGCTGCACGAGCGGGTGGTGGGCCAGGACGAGGCCATCACCGCCGTGGCCGACGCCATCCGGCGCTCGCGCGCCGGCCTGGCCGACCCCCGCCGGCCCATCGGCTCCTTCATCTTCCTCGGCCCCACCGGCGTCGGCAAGACCGAGACCGCCAAGGCACTGGCCCAGCAGCTCTTCGACACCGAGGACAACATGATCCGCCTCGACATGAGCGAGTACATGGAGCGCCACACCGTCGCCAAGCTCATCGGGGCGCCTCCGGGCTACGTCGGCTACGACGAGGGCGGGCAGCTCACCGAGGCCGTCCGCCGCCACCCCTACAGCGTGCTGCTCTTCGACGAGATCGAGAAGGCGCACCCCGACGTGTTCAACGTGCTGCTGCAGATGCTCGACGACGGCCGGCTGACCGACTCGCACGGCCGCACGGTGGACTTCCGGAACACGGTCGTGATCATGACGAGCAACGTCGGCAGCCCGCAGATCCTCGAGGCCGGCCGTGCCGGCGCCGACTACGACCAGCTCAAGGCCACCGTCTTCGCCCGGCTTCAGGAGCACTTCCGCCCGGAGTTCCTCAACCGCGTCGACGACATCATCGTGTTCCACGCCCTGGAGCGCGAGCAGGTGGAGCGCATCGCCGAGCTCCAGCTCGACGCGGTGCGCGACCGGCTGGCACAGCGTCGCATCGGCCTGGAGCTGACGCCCGCCGCCAAGGCGGAGCTGGCGCGGCTCGGCTTCGACCCGGCGTTCGGCGCCCGGCCGCTCAAGCGTGCCGTCAGGCAGCACATCGAGACGCCCCTGTCGCGGCTCATCATCGCCGGCGAGGTGCAGGACGGTGATACCGTGCTGGTCGAGGCCGGCCCCTCGGGCTTCGACTTCACCACCGCGGCGCCGGACAGCACCGCGGGACACGCCGTCGTCAACTAGCCGTCGGCGGGGTGGCGAGGCCGCGGCGAGCCGACCGGCGGAGGGACGGCTATGTGCGGCATCACCGGAGGCTGGGGCGAGCGGCCGAGCTCGGCGCTGGTCGAGGAAACCAGACGGCGCATGCGCCTGCTCGGGCACCGCGGGCCCGACGGCGACGGCCTCGAGGTGATGGGGGCGGGCGTGCTGGGCCACACCCGCCTCGCCATCATGGATCCGGCGCACGGCGACCAGCCGCACCTCGGCGGGAGCGGCGAGCGCGGCCCGGCCCTGGTGGCGAACGGCGAGATCTACAACCACGAGGGCCTGCGGGAACGCCTGGCTGGGCGGCGCTTCAGCAGCCTCAGCGACACCGAGGTGGCGCTGCACCTGCTGGACGCGGAGGGGGCGGGGGCGGTCGACGAGCTCGACGGCATGTTCGCGCTGGCCCACGGCACCGCGGACGAGCTGCTGTTGGCACGTGACCCGCTGGGCATCAAGCCTCTCTACCTGGCGCGCACGCCCGCCGGCGGGGTGCGCTTCGCCTCCGAGATGAAGGCACTCCAGGACGCCGGCTCGGCCCTGGAGGAGTTGCCGCCGGGGAGCGTCTGGAGCAGCGAGCACGGGCTGCACCGCTACTACCGGGTGCCGGACGTCGCGCCGACCATCAGCGACCCCGAGGAGGCTGCCTGGGAGGTCCGGCGGACGCTGGAACGGGCGGTGACGAAGCGCCTGATGAGCGACGTGCCGCTGGGCGCCTTCCTGTCGGGCGGGCTGGACTCCAGCGCCATCGCGGCGTTGGCCGCCCGTGAGATGGGAGAGCTTCACACCTTCTCCGTGGGGGTCGAAGGCTCGCCCGACCTGGAGGCCGCCCGGCTGGTGGCCCGCCACCTGGGCACGCATCATCACGAGCGGGTGTTCGGACGGGCCGAGGTGGCGGCCACCCTGGAGCGTCTGGTATTCGCCCTCGAGTCCTTCGACCGGGACCTGGTCCGCAGCGCCGTACCCACCTACTTCACCGCCGGACTGGCGGCCCGCCACGTCAAGGTGGTGCTGACCGGAGAGGGCGCCGACGAGCTCTTCGGCGGCTACCGCTACGTGCGGGCACTGACGGGCCGGGCGCTGGCCAGCGAGCTGCGCCGCAGTCTGGAGGGGATGCACAACCTCAACCTCCAGCGCGTCGACCGGCTCACCATGGCGCACGGCCTGGAGGCTCGGGTGCCGTTCCTCGACCGCGCCCTGGTGGCGCTGGCGCAGCGCATCGCGCCCGAGCTGAAGGTGGCCCGGCGAGGCGGCCGGCGGGTCGAGAAGTGGGTGCTGCGCAAGGCCGTCGAGGACCTGCTCCCGGCCGAGGTGGTGTGGCGCGACAAGGCCCAGTTCGACGAGGGCTCGGGCACCACCGGCGTGCTGGCCGCCCTGACGGCGGACGCCGCGCCGCCGCGGGCGCAGTTGGGGGTGCGGCCGCGCTCGGCCGAGGAGGGCCGCTACCTCGACATCTTCGCGTCGGTGTTCGAGGCGCCCGAGGCGCTGGTGGGCAACCTGGGTCGCTGGCTGCCCCCCGACGCGTGACGGCGGCGCCTCTCGAGGCAGGTATCATCCTGGACATGACCGATGTGCTGCTCATCGTTCCGCATCCCGACGACGAGGTGTTCGGCTGCGGCGCGCTGTTCGCGCGCATGGCCGCGCACGGCAAGCGGGTCGCGACCCTCACCCTGACCCGCGGCCGCGCCGGTCGCTCGCTGGACCTGTGCCCGCGCGACGAGGTCCCCGAGGTGCGCGAGGCGGAGCTGCGGGCGTCGCTCGCCGCGCTCGGGGTCGAGGACGTGACCATCTTCGACTACGCCGACTACGTGCCGGACGACAGCCGTGGCCTGGAGCCCGATGCCGGCCTGCAGGCGGTCCCGGAGGACGAGCTGCTGCAGCGGATCGTCGAGGTCGTCGACCGCGCCGCTCCGAGCGTCGTCCTGAGCTTCCCACCGAACGGCAGCAACGGCCACCCCGACCACGTCACCACGCACCGGCTGACGGTGCGTGCGCTGGAGCAGGCCGAGGCGCCCGTCGAGCGGCTCTACTACTTCGCCAGCGCGACGCCTTACGGCGCCGCGCCGCGCCCAGGCTTCCTGGACCCGGCGGAGGTCCGCGCGGCCCAGCTGCCGCCCACCCACGTGGTCGAGGCGGGCCCCTACCTGGAGGCGAAGCTGCGGGCCATGGCGCAGCACCGCACCCAGGCGCTGTCGGTGCTCGGCTTCATGCAGCGCTTCAGCCGGCGGCTGTTCGTCGAGAGCTTCCACCGGGCGCGGCCTCAGGTGCCGCCCGGCGAGGGACCGCGGACCGTTCCCTGGCTGTGAGCGCGCGCCGGTCGGGTTGGCCGGCCCGGCCGACGCGACCGTCGTTGTAGGAGGTTTAACAGCGCCCAGGACGCGCCTGCGTGGTAGCGTGAGGCGTGATGTTTCGCAGGTCGCGGGTCGTAGACCTGGAGCCGGCGAGGCAAGCGCTGGCTCAGGGGCAGTACGAGGTTGCCTTCGCCATCCTGGAGGACGCCGCGCGCGGCGGGTTCGCCAGGGGCGCGCAGGCGCAGTACTGGCTCCACCTGGCAGCGGTGTACGCCCTCTACGCCGAGGACGGTGTGGAGAACGGCGTGCCTGCCCTTCGCCAGGCCGTCGGGCTCGATCCCAACCTGGCCGAGAATCCGCTCTACCGGGCGCTCTACTGGGAGTTCGCGGCCTACCGCGACGGAACCGTGGGCGACGTCAAGCGCGGCATCCGGCAGGTGCCGGCGCGCAGCGAAGCCGTCGCCGCCTACCACGCGGCCAGCGCGCTGCTCGCCGCCGGTGCCCCGAAGAGCGCCGCCAAGCGCCTCACGCTCATCCCTCCGAGCGAGCTGCCGGCCTACCTGGTGTGGCGCCGCTGGTCGCTGCTGGGCCAGAGCCGCGAGGCCCTGGGGGACTGGGGCGGCGCGGCACAGGCCTTCGTCAAGGCGGTGGAGCTGGCGCCCGAGGCGGAGCGCGGCCCCGAACGGCTGAGCCTCGCCGGCGCGCTGCTCGAGCTCGGCGAGCCGCAGACCGCGCTGAACGAGCTCGAGCGGATCGGCGAGGACGCCCTGCGGATCGAGGAACGGGCGGTGCTGCGCTACCTGTCAGGGCGCGCGCACCTGGAGAGCGGCAACCCCAACCTGGCCCTCACGCTGCTGCGCGAGTCCGCCGCACTCGAAGGCGAGGCAGGGGGCTCGGACGACGGTTTCCAGACCTCGCTGGCGACGGCGCAGGCGCTGGTCGCGCTGGGGCGCTACCAGGAAGCGAACGCATCCTTCGCCGACGCCCTGCGCCTCGCCCCCGCGGAGGACCGCCCGTACGTGCAGCACGAGGCGGCCTACGCGCTGATCGAGAGCGACGAGCTGGCCGCCGCCGAGACCATGTTGGCCGAGGTCGTGAGCGACCCGACCTATCCGCACCGCGCCGAGGCGCTGGCGGACCTTGCTGACACCCGCCTCAAGTCCGGCGAGCTCGATGGCGCCGAGGTCCTGGCCCGGCAGTCGCTGGAGATGGGCGCCACGGCTGCCGCCTGCCTGTGCCTGGGGAACATCGCCTACGAGTACTTCCGGCTCGACGAGGCCATCAGCTGGTTCGAGCAGGCGGTGAGCGCCAGCCAGCAAGGGGACCCGGTGTGGGTCGCCGCTCAGCAGCTGCTGGCCGATGCCTACGCCTGGCGCGGCGATGCCATGGCCGGCCGCGTCCTCACCCACGCGCGCCTGGCCCTGGAGCACACCGAGCCTTCCAGCGAGTGGTACCTGCCGCTACGCCGTCACCTTGCCGCCGCTCAGCGGATCCTGGGCGGCCACGACCGCCTTCTCAACTGAGACCCCGGACCCACCGTGGAAGGGCTCCTGCTGGCCGAGGCCCTGCGCCCGCTCGAGGGGCGGCTGCCACTGGCACGCGGCCTCTGGCGCTTCCCGGACGACCGCACCGCGGCATTGCCGCTGACGAGGCGTGAAGGCGGCGCCAGCCAGGTCCTATGGATCCTCAGCCGCCCGCCCGCGCCGTGGCTGGCCCTGCGGCCGGGTGCGCCGCCCGACGGTGCCGCCGGCAGCCCCTTCCAGGAGCTGCTCGCGTCGCGCGCCACCGGGCCGCTGACGGCGGCACGGCAACGGGGCCTGGACCGCGTGGTCGAGCTCGACTTCGCGGCCAGCGAGGGCTTCGTGAGGCAGCCGGCCGTGACCCTGGTGGTGGAGCTGACCGGGCGCAACGCCAACCTGGTGTTGCTGGACGAGGGGCGCACGATCCTGGGGGTCGAGCGGGTGGTGCTCCGCGGGCGCAACCGCTACCGCGAGCTGCGCCCGGGCGTCGGCTACCTGCCGCCGCCGCCCTACGACAAGATCGATCCGCGGACGGCGAGCCGGGAGCGCCTGCTCGCGGCCCTCCACGACCAGCCCCTCACGCGCGTCAGGGGCATCCTGGACGGGATCGGCCCGGAGCTCGGCAACGCCCTGGCGGTGGGTTGCGAGGTCGCCCCGGGCGCACCGCTGCAGGGCCGGGCCCTGGAGCGGGTGGTGGACGCTCTGCCGGCGTTGGCGGCCTCGCCCGCGTCCTGGCTCGAGCGCGCGGGCCGCGTCACCGGCCTGGAGGAGCAGCGCCGGCTCGCCCGGCGGCAGCGGGCGGAGCGGACGCTGGCGGGCGCCCGGAGGCGAGAGCTGGAGGTCGCCCGCAAACGGCTTCAAGACCTGGAGCGCGCCCGCGACCTAGGCTCGCGAGCGGGCGAGGTTCGCGGCGAGGCGGATCTCCTCATGGCCTACCCCGCCAAGGCTCCGGCCGGCAGCGCGCGGGTGGCGCTGCCGGGGTTCGATGGCGTCGAGCGTGAGCTCGTGCTCGACCCGCGCCTCGACGCCTTCGGCAACGCGCGCAAGCGCTACGATCGCGCCCGCCGGTTGGAGCGCCGCGCGGAGCGCGCCGAGCGCGAGAGGCCGGCTGCGGAGACCGCCCTGCGGCAGGCGGAGGAGGCGTTGGCGCAACTCCCGAGCCTCTCCGACGAGGAGCTCGTCGCACGCGCGGCCGGTCTCGTGGAGGCGCGCCGGAAGCGGCAGCGCCCGGCCGGACCCGGCGTCCGCTTCGCCGGCCCGCACGGCTTCGAGGTGGTGGTCGGCCGCAACGCCCGCGAGAACGATGCCGTGACGTTCGCCCTGGCGCGCAGCCTGGACCTGTGGTTGCACGTCCAGGGGTTCACCGGCGCGCACGTGGTGGTGCGTGCCGGTGGCGCGGAGGTGCCGTTCGATACCGTGCTCTTCGCTGCCAGGCTGGCCGCCGGCTTCTCACCGGCACGCCATTCGGACAACGTGGCGGTCGACTACACCCTGCGCAAGAACGTCTGGAAGGTGAAGGGCCAGCCGCCGGGAGCGGTCCGCTTCAGCCATCAGAAGACGGTCTACGTGACGCCCGCCCGCGACGCCGCGGGCGCGACAGGCGAGGAGCGGAGCTGAGGCGCACGGGGCGGGCGGCGGGTCGCGCGCCGCGATGCGCCGGCCCAGGGTGCCGGGTAGACTTGGCGCCATGCCCGCCCGCCTCGCCCGCCGCCCGCTGCTCGCGTCGGCGGGCATCCCGCTGCTGCTGATCGCCGTCCACGCCACCAACGACGCCTTCTCGGCGATGCTGGCGGCCCTGCTGCCCACGCTGCAGGCGCGCTTCGATCTCTCGGAGGCCGCGCTGGCCCTGTTCGTCGCCACGCTGTCGTTCAGCTCGGCGGTGATGCAGCCGTTCTTCGGCGGCGTGGCGGACCGCGTCGGTCGCCGCACCATGGCGGCCGCCGGCATCATCACCAGCACCGTGCTGCTGAGTCTGGTGGCGGTGGCGCCGAGCCCCGCGGTGCTCTTCCTGCTGCTGCTCCTCGGCGGCCTCGGCTCGGCCGCCTTCCACCCGGCCGGGACCAGCCTGATGCGCGTCATGGGCGAGCGCTTCAAGGAGCTGGCGGTGGCGGTGTTCAGCAGCGGCGGCACGCTGGGCATGGCGTTCGGCCCGGTGGTGATCCTGCTCATCGCACGCACCGTGGGGCTGCGGTTCTCGCCGCTGCTGATGATCCCCGGCCTGCTGCTGGGCGCGTCGCTGCTGGCCATCCTGCCCGGGACCGGCGGCACGAGGCAGGCGCGACGGATCCGCTTCCTCGACCCCAAACTGGTCATGAGCCCGGTGGGGGTGCTGAGCCTGGCCGGCATTCTGCGCAGCCTGGCGTTCGTGAGCTTCAACAACGCCATGCCGCTGTGGCTGGCGCACGTCCGCGGCTTCGCCCCGGATGCCGCGGTCATCTCCTGGACCTTGGCGGCCTTCGCGCTCTCCGGGGGCCTGGGCGGCATCGTCGCCGGCGCCCTGTCGGCCAGGCTGCCGCGGCGCCCGCTGATCGTGGGGGCCATGCTGGCGGCGCTGCCGGCCCTGCTGTCGGTCCTGGTGCTGCCGCCGGGCGGCCTGGCCTACTTCCTGATGGTGATCGTGGGCGGGGCGAGCGCCAACGCGGCCGTGCCGCTGCTCATCGTGAGCGCGCAGGACATGGCGCCGGGCTCGATGGGGGCGGCCACCGGCATGCTGATGGGGTTCACCTGGGGCAGCGCCGGCGTCCTCTACCTCGGCGAGGGGGTGTTGCAGCAGGCGCTGGGGCTGACGCCGGCGATGGTGATCGCATTCCTCTGTCTGCTCCCGGCGGCGGCGCTGGCGTCGGCGGTGCTCGCCCGGAGGCGTGCCGTGGTGGTGGCGTGAAGGTGCGGAGCGCGCTCAGGCGCGGCCCGCGGAGCCGAACAGCTCTAGCCTGGTCCGCACCAGCTCGCGCATCTCGTCGCGGGCCGGCCCGAGGATCTTGCGAGGGTCGAACTCCGCGGGCGAGGCCGCCAGCACCTCGCGCACGCGCGTGGTGAAGGCCAGGCGCAGATCGGTGTCGGTGTTGATCTTGGCGATGCCTTCGGTGACCGCCTGGCGGACGTCGTCGACGTGGATGCCGCTGGCGTTGTCCAGCGCTCCGGCGGTGGCCCTGAAGCGCTCCACCAGCGGCTCCGGCACGCCGCTTGCTCCATGCATCACCAGCGGGCTGGCGATGCGTTGCGCGATCTCCCGGATGCGTTGATGGTCGATGTAGGGCCGCCCCTTGCCCTTGTTGGCGCCGTGGGAGGTTCCGATGGCCACCGCCAGCGTGTCCGCGCCGGTGGCGGCCATGAAACGCTCGGCCTCGTCCGGGCGGGTGAGGAACGCCTCCTCGGCGCTCACCACCACGTGCTCCTCGACGCCGCCGAGGCGCCCGATCTCCGCCTCGACGCTGACGCCGGCCGCGTGCGCCGCCTCCACCACGCGGCGGGTCTCGCGGACATTGACCTCCTCGTCCTCGTGCGACTTGTCGATCATGACGGAGGTGAACCCGGCGCGGATGGCGCGCATGCAGGACTCGAAGGACGAGCCATGATCGAGGTGAACCGCGACGGGCACGCCGGCGTCCGCTGCCATGGCGGTCACGAGGCGGACCAGGGCGTCGCCGCCGTAGCGCAAGGCGCCCTCGGAGAGGGCGACCAAGACGGGGCTACGGGTCTCCTCGGCGGCTTCCAGGATCGCCTGGGTGATCTCCATGTCGTTGGTGTTGAAGGCGCCGATCCCGTAGCCGCTCTGGCGGGCGGGACCGAGGATGTCGAGTGCGCTTACCAGTGGCATGCGCGGAGTATATCGCGGCCTCGCCAGGCACCCGCGCCCATCGTGGGGGCCGAGCGGCCGTCGGGCAGCGGGGCGCTGCCGTCGGGCGGGCCCCCGGCCGGCGGCGCGCTCAGCCCGCCGCTTCGAGCGCCGGCAGCATCGCCGCCAGCGCCGCGGACACGGAGCGCACCGCGCCGGGAACGTCCCACGCGGCGCGGTCGCGCTCGCCCACGATATTGCTCACGGCGCGCACCTCGGCGAACGGCACGCCCAGTCCCAGGCACACCTGCGCGGCGGCCGCGCCCTCCATCGATTCGATCGCCACGTCCAGGCGTCGCTGCAAGCGTTCGCCCTCCTGCAAGGTGGCGGTGACGCGCTCGGCGGTGGCGAAGCGCAGCGTCGGCACGCCCGCCACAGCTGCCAGACGCCGGGTGAGGGCGGCATCGGTGGGGAGCTCGTTGTAGCGCACCGGCGGCCCCGGCAGCAGCGGCAGCCCGAGGGCCTCCAGGTCGAGCCAGTCGTCGCCCTCGCCGGCACCGCAATCGATGTGGACCTCGGCGCTCGCCAGCGCCGTCATGCCGGTGCTCAGGAAGCTCCCGACGTACGCGCCGCCGATGCCGAACTGCACCACCGCTCGCGGCTGCCAGCGCGCCAGCGCCAGCGCCAGCCCGGCAGCGGTGTTGGCCTTGCCCACGCCCGCGCACAGCAGCACCACCTCGCCGCCCGCGGCGCTCCCGCGCCACGCGCGACCCCAGGCGCACGCCTGCGGCTCGCCTGCCAGGGCCTCGAGCGTAGGCCGCGCCTCGACCTCCGTGGCGCACAACAGCAGCAGGGGAGAGGCCGCCACGGCCGGTGATCCGCCTGCCGTCAGGCCGCGGCCGCGGGCATGTCGAGGAGGGCGCGCACGAAGGCGGCGGCGTCGTAGGGTTGCAGGTCCTCGGGCTTCTCGCCCACGCCGACGAACTTGATGGGGAGCTCGAGCTCGCGCGCGATCCTCAGCAGGATGCCGCCCTTGCCGGTGCCGTCGAGCTTGGTGACGATCACGCCCGTGACGCCGACGCTCTCGTGGAAGCGCCTGGCTTGCTCCAGGCCGTTCTGGCCGGTCACGGCGTCGAGCACCAGCCACACCTCCCCGGGCTCGCCGGGATCGGCCTTGCCGATGACGCGCTTGACCTTGCGCAGCTCCTCCATCAGGTTGTGCTGGGTATGCAGGCGGCCGGCCGTGTCCACCAGCAGCAGGTCCTGGCCGCGCGCGGCCCGCGAGCGGGCGGCGTCGAAGGCGACCGCGCCGGGGTCGGAGCCGTCCGCCCCGGTGACGGTGGCGACGCCGAGCCGCTCTCCCCAGACCGCGAGCTGGGCGCTGCCCGCGGCGCGGAAGGTGTCACCCGCGGCGAACATCACGCCGCGGCCGTGGCCGCGGTAGTACTGAGCCAGCTTGGCGATGGTGGTCGTCTTGCCGACCCCGTTGACGCCGACCATCATGATCACCTTGCCGCGCAGCTCCACCACATTGCGGTGAACGTCGAGCTCGAACCCCACCCGGCGCAGCTTCTGGCGCAGCCGGTCGGGCTCGAGCTGGTCGAGGAGCGCCTTCTCGAGCGCATCGCGGAATGCCGTACCGCGCTCGCGCTCCTTGCGGGTCTCCTCGACCACCTCGGCCGCCAGCTTGGCGCCCACGTCGGCCGCGATGAGGGCCAGCTCGAGGTCGTCCCAGTCCATCTCCCAGCTGGCGCCCCCCTCGGCCGTGAGGACGTCGCGCGTGCGCGAGAGGCCGAGTCGCAGACGGTCGAACCAGCTCATCCGGCGGAACCCCGCTTGCTCGGGGCGGGGCCGACCTGGCCGCCCTCCTTGCGCCCCTGGCTGGGGGTCTGCCCGTCGCCGCCCGCCGCGCCCTTGCGGGAGTCCACGCCCTCGCCGGGGCGTTGGGGGTTGTCGTCCGGCAGGCCCTGGTCGATGGCGCTGAGCGCGTGGCCGATGCGCCGCAGCACGCGGCGCTTGCCGAGGATGGTGACGAGGTCGGTGACGCCAGGCGCGCTGGTGGTGCCGGTGAGTGCGGCGCGCAGGGGTTGCAGCACCTTCCCCATGCCCACGCTCTGGGCCTGGACGTAGTCGTGAAGCAGGTCATCGACGCCGTCGTAGTCGAAGAACTCGAGGATCGAGAACTCGCGCTCCAGGTCCTCGAGGTACTTCTGGCCTGCCGCCAGCTGCTTGCGCGCGGAGGCGTCGTAGCGCACCTCTTCGGTGAAGAAGTAGCCCGCGCCGTCGGCGAGGTCGACCAGGGTCTCGGCGCGGGGGCGCAGCACGTCGACCACGTCCAGCAGGTAGTCGTGGTCGTTCCACTCGAGGCCGCGCTCGCGGAGCAGCGGGGCGACCCGGCGCGCCACCTCCTCGAGCGACAGCAGATCGCGCAGGTACTTGGCGTTGACGTAGCGGAGCTTCTTGAGGTCGAACACCGGGCCGCCGAGCGATACGCGGGTGATGTCGAAGTCACGCACCATCTCGTCGACGGAGAAGAACTCCCGCCCGTCAGGCATGCTCCAGCCCATCGTGGCGAGGAAGTTGAGCAGGGCCTCGGGAAGGATGCCCTGGCTGCGGTAGGACGCCACCGAGGTATCGAGCTTGCGCTTGCTCACCTTGCTCTTGTCGGGGTTGCGCAGCAGCGGCATGTGGATGAACGTCGGCGGTTCCCAGCCGAGAGCGGTGTAGAGCAGCACGTGGATGGGCGTGCTGGTCACCCACTCCTCGGCCCGAATCACGTGGGTCACGCCCATCAGGTGGTCGTCCACGACGTTGGCCAGGTGGTAGGTGGGGTAGCCGTCGCTCTTGAGCAGCACCGGGTCGCGGATCTCGCGATTGTCGATCGCGATATCGCCCCGCAGGACGTCGTGGAAGCCGGTCTTGCCGTCGTCCGGGGTGAGGAGCCGCACCACGTGCGCCTCGCCGGCCGCCGCCCGTCGTTCCTGCTCGTCACGGGCGAGGGTTCGGCCGCGCCCGTCGTAGCCGAGCGGCTTGCCGAGCCGCTTCTGCTCGGTGCGCATCGCCTCGAGCTCGGCCGGCGTCTCGAAGGCCCGGTAGGCCTTGCCCTCGGTCAGCAGCCGCTCCGCCTGCTGACGGTAGAGGTCCACCCGCTCGCTCTGGCGATAGGGGCCCACCTTCCCGCCAAGGGTCGGGCCCTCGTCGGGCCGGATGGCGAGCCACTCGAACATCTCGAGGATGCGGGCCTCCGCGGAGGCGTCGTAGCGTTGCCGATCGGTGTCCTCGAGTCGGAAGATGAAGCGTCCGCCGTGACTCTTGGCGAAGGCGTAGTTGAACAGGCCGATGTACGCCGTCCCTACGTGGGGGTCGCCGGTCGGGGACGGTGCGATCCGCGTTGCGACTGTCATGGCGGCGCCTCCTCTTCGGCGCATTGTAGCTCAGCGCCGAGCGCCCGGATGTCTGCGCTTGGCGCGTCCCCGGCGCGATTCCGGCGTGCCGCCGAGTGCCCCCGCGAGAACCCTCAGCGCACGGCCACGGTGACGATGGTGATGACCCCGACCGCCCACAGGTAGGGCGCGAAGACGCGGAAGCGGCCTCGGCGGAGCACGGCGAACAGGACCATCAGCGCAAGGTAGCCGGTCACGAAGGAGGCGACGAACATCGCCAGCACCGCGCCCAGGCCGATGTGGGCGGCCTCCACGTTGCGCACGCCCAGCACCGTTACCCCGGCCGAGACCACCAGGTACATCAGGAACGACAGGCGGGCGGCCGTTTCGCCGGTCAGCCGGCGTCCCATGAAGGTGGCGATGGTGATGCCGGAGCGGGAGATGCCGGGGATCACCGCGAGCCCTTGCGCCACGCCGCCGATGAGGCTGTCGACGAAGCTCACCTGGCCCGTCTCGTGCTTGTGCCCCGACGCCGGTACGAACCACAGGATGAAGCCGGTGACGATCAGCCCGATCGACACCGGCAGTGGGGTGTTGAGGCTGTCGAAGACGCCCTTCAGCCCGAGGCCGATGATGGCGGTCGGGATGCTCCCAACGATGACCAGCAGTGCCATGCGCCAGCCCGGCCGGCGACGGGCTTCGGCCGAGCCCAGGCCGGTGAAGAAGCCGGAGACCGCCGATGCCACGTCGCGCCGTAGGTAGATGAGCACGGCCAGCAGGGTGCCGGTGTTGGTAGCGATGTCCACCCACAGCTTGAGGCCGCTGCCCCAGCCCAGGTAGTAGTTGGCCAGCACCAGGTGGCCGGAGCTCGATACGGGCAGGAACTCGGTGAGGCCTTGGACGATCCCCAGGACTGTGGCGTGGAACACGGACATGGCAGACGGAACCTCCCCGCTGGGTGAGCGCCGGCGCCGGGGCCGGACCTGGTCGAAGGGGCTGCGGCCCCGGAACGCGAAAGCGAGGCGCCTCCCTCAGGAGGGCGCCCCGCCGCCTAGGATGCTGCCGTCAGCGCCGCCGCCCCTTTCCCGGGGCGGCCGCCGGGTCAGCGCTTGCTGTACTGCGGAGCGCGCCGTGCCTTCTTGAGGCCGTACTTCTTGCGCTCCACGATGCGTGCGTCGCGGGACAGGTAACCACCCTGCTTCAGCGTGGTCCGGAAGTTGGGGTCCACCTCGAGCAGCGCTCGCGCCACCCCGAGCTTGATGGCGTCGGCCTGGCCGCTGGGCCCGCCGCCCGCCACCGTGATGACGGCGTCGTAACGCCCGGCGGTGTTGGTGGCCTTGAGCGGCTCGAGCGCCTGCACGCCCACCAGGATGCCGCGGAAGTAGTCCTGGAACTCGCGACCGTTGACCATGATGCGGCCCTGGCCCGGGCGGAGGAAGACGCGTGCCACGGCCGACTTGCGGCGGCCGGTGCCGTAGTACTGATCCATCAGGCGACCTCCATCTGCCTCGGCTGCTGCGCCTGATGCGGGTGCGCGTCGCCGGCGTAGACCTTGAGACGTCGGATGAGCCTGCGGCCCAGCCGCGTCTTGGGGAGCATGCCCCAGACGGCATGGCGGATCACGCGGTCCGGGTGACGCTCGAGCATCACCCGAGCCGTGGTGCTCTTCAACCCGCCCTGATAGCCGCTGTAGCGGGTGTAGACCTTCTGGTCGAGCTTGCGGCCCGTGAACACCACCTTGTCGGCGTTGACGACGATGACGAAGTCGCCGCAAGCCTGGCTCGGCGTGTAGTCCACCTTGTGCTTGCCGCGGAGGACCGAGGCGATCCGGGTCGCGAGCCGGCCGACCGTCTGGCCTGACGCGTCGATCACGACCCAGTCGTTGCGGGTCTCCTTGGGGAAGATCGTCTTCACAGTCGTCACGTCCTTCGTGGGGGCTCGCCGGGGCGCCACGGGGCCACCGGGCGCGAAGCCAAAGGGGAGCTTAGCATAGCGCTCCTGGGCGCGGCAAGCGCTGGGCGGCAGCGGCGGCGGGCCTAGCACGGCGCCGGCGCCGGACCGCTCGAGCCGCGCACGATGAGCTCCGTCGGCAGCCACAGGCAGCCCGGCGCCGGCTCGCCCCGCAGGGCCGCGAGCAGCAGCCGGCCCGCCTCCCGTCCCTTGCGGATGGTCGGTTGGTGCGCGGGGGCGGAGCGCGCGGCGCTGGGCACGTCGTCGAAGCCGACCACGGACAGCTCGCCGGGCACCGCCAGCTCCGCCTCGGCGGCGAAGGCCAGGGCCCCGAAGGCGAGCTGGTCGCTCATGGCCAGCAGCGCGCTGGGGCGCGGCCGCTGCGCCCACAACAGCGCCGCACCGCGCTTGCCCTCGGCCACCGTGTTGTCCAAGGACTCGAACACCAGCGCGTCGCGGTCCCAGGCCAGGCCGGCGGCCTCCAGCGCCCGGCCGTAGCCTGCCAGCCGCTCGCGCGCGGCCCGGTAGCGGGCCCTGGAGCGTCGCTCGGGGCCGGCCAGGCCGCCCGACGCGTCCAGCGTCAGCTCGAGCGAGAGCACGCCGATGTGCCGGTGGCCGAGGGCCAGCAGGTACTCGAGTGCGTTCTGGGCCGCGCCCGCATCGTCGATGGCCACGCACGGCAGCTCGCTGGCGGCGGGGTCGTCCGCCACCACGGTGGGCAGGCGCCGCGCCAGGGCAGCGCGGAAGAGGGGGTCGTCGTCGGCGAAGGACTGGAGGATGAAGCCGTCGACCGGCGCCCGCTGGACCGGCGCTCCCCGAGGAGCGGCAGGGTCGAGGTCGTCGGCCGGCCCGCCGACCAGCAGCAGGCCGTAGCCGTAGCGCTCGACCTCCTCGGCGGCACCCTGGACGAACAGTGCCGCCATGGGGTCGGTGAAGGCGTAGGAGAGCCGGCTGGGGTACACCAGGCCGATGGTGGTGGGGGTACCGCGCCGCAAGCTGCGGGCTTTGGGGTCGGAGCCGGTGCAGCCCATGCGCTCGGCGGTGGCGAGGATGCGCTCGCGCAGCGCCGAGGACAGCTGGTCGGGGCGGTCGCGGCCGGCGCCGCGCCGCGCGCCCGCTCAGTCCCAGCCGGAGCGGTAGGGCCGCATGTCGGGCAGGCGCGACACCAGCTCCACCAGGTTGCCGTCGGGATCCCTGACGAAGGCCAGTCGCACGTTCCCCGTGGCATCGAGCGGCCCGACGTGGAAGGTCACGCCGGCGCCCCGCAAGCGGGCGGCCACGCCGTCGACGTCGCCGGTGTGGAAGGCGACGTGCTGGAAGCCGAGCGCCGGCGGGTCGGACGGCGGGCTCCCGGCCCCCGCGCCGGCATCCTCCGAGGAGCCGGCTGGCGGCCGGTCGGCGAACAGCTCCAGCTGGGCGGCACCGGCCCGCAGGTAGACCAGCTTGCGGGCGCCGCCGTCCAGCAGCAGTTCCCCGAGCACCTCACATCCCAGAAGCCCCTGGTAGAAGGCGAGCGCGCGATCCATGTCGCGCACCGTGATGGCGACGTGATCGAGACCGTCGGGGGCTGGGCGGACGGCGCTCACGCGGTCACCTCCTCGGCGGTGCGGTCGTCGCCGCGAGCCCGGGCCAGGAGCTCGTCGACGAGCCCGACGGCGGAGACGTCGGGCGAGGTCTCGCCGAAGGCCAGGATGCTCACCAGCGGCATGTCCATCAGGAAGCGGTCAAGGTCCATGCCGATGGCCTGGTGGTCCTGATCGGAGCCCATCGCCGAGGCCATCCCGTGGCGGATCTGCGGCAGCATGGGGGCCAGCACCGGCTCGCCGCGGGGGTCGGCCAGCCACTCGCGGACGCTCGAGTCGCGGGTCAGCGCGAAGGGCAGCTCGGTGCCGTGCACCAGCGTCACTCGCGCACGCAGCCGGATGTCCGACGCGGACGCGCCGACCAGCACGTCGAAGTCTCCCGGCTCCGCCACCCAGCGGGCGTGCAGCGGATCGTAGTAGCTGAAGGCCCGCTCACCCAGCTCCAGCGTGACGCGGCGGACCTCGCCGGGCTGCAAGGTCACCTTGGCGAAGGCCTTGAGCTCCTTCACCGGCCGCCGCAGCCGTGAGACCGGGTCGTGGACGTAGAGCTGTACGATCTCCTGGCCCAACGCCTCGCCGCTGTTGGCGACGCTCAGCGACACGCTCAGCGCGTCTCCGGCATCGAAGCTCGAGGCCGACACGCGCAGGTCGTCGTAGACGAAGGTGGTGTAGCTGAGGCCGTGGCCGAAGGGGAAGAGCACCGGCCGCCGGCGCGCCTCGTAGTAGCGGTAGCCGACGTAGCAGCCCTCGTCGTAGCGTGCTCGGCCGTTCTCACCCGGGTAGGCCAGGTAGGCCGGCGTGTCCTCGATCGCCAGCGGGAAGGTCTCGGCGAGCTTGCCGCTGGGGCTCACGCGGCCCATCAGCACGTCCGCCAGGGCGCCGCCGCCGGCCTGGCCCATGGTCCACGCCTGCAACACTGCCGGCACCTCGCCGATCCAGGCGCGCATGTCCACGGCGCCGCCGCTGTTGAGGATCACGGCGGTGCGCGGCTGGACGGCGGCGACCGACCGAAGCAGCTCCACCTGAGCCGGCGGGAGGGTCAGGTCGGTGCGGTCGTAGCCTTCCGACTCCAGCTCGCCCGGCAGCGCCAGGAACACCAGCGCAGCCTCGGAGGCACGCGCGGCGTCGGTCGCCTCGCGGATGAGCGCGGGGTCCGGGCGCAGGTCGGCCGCCCAGCCCTCGGCATACTGGGCGCCCGGCAGGTCGGCGAGCAGCGCGTCCCAGGGGAGGTCCACGCGCGTGGGATTGACGCGCGAGCTGCCGCCGCCCTGGATCTTCGGCTCGCGCACGCTACGGCCGACCAGCGCCACGCGGGCGCCCGGCGCCAGCGGCAGCAAGCCGTCGTTCTTGAGCAGCACCATGCTCTCGGCCGCGACCCGCCGGGCCAGGGCATGGTGGGCGTCGGCGTCGACCGGAGCGGCCGCGCCCCGCGCGGCGGCGCGCTCCGTCAGCCGCTGCAGACGGAGGACCGCCGCGTCCAGCGTAGCCAGCGGCAGGTTGCCCTCGGTCACCGCGGTCACCAGCTCCTGCACGTGGCGCGGCCTGGGGCCGGGCATCTCCAGGTCGAGGCCGGCGGCCAGGGCGGCAACGCGGTCGCGCACCGCGCCCCAGTCCGACACCACGGCACCGTCGAAGCCCCACTCGTCCCTCAGGATGGCGCTCAGCAAGCGCGGGTGCTGCGAGCAGAGCTGGCCGGCCACCCGGTTGTAGGCGCACATCACGGTCCAAGGTCTGGCACGCGTGACGGCCGCCTCGAACGCCGGCAGGTAGATCTCGCGCAGCGCCCGCTCGTCGATCTCGACGTCGATGGATTGGCGCTGGAACTCCTGGTTGTTCAGCGCGAAGTGCTTGAGCGAGGCCCCCACGCCGCGACTCTGGAGCCCCTCGATCCAAGCGACGGCCAGCTCGCCCGCGAGGTACGGGTCCTCGGAGAAGTACTCGAAGTTGCGTCCGCCGAGGGGCGTGCGCTTGATGTTGACGCCCGGGCCCAGCAGCACGTCGACGCCGCAGGCCGCCGCCTCCGCTCCCAACGCCGCGCCCACCTCGCGCGCCAGCAGCGGATTCCAGGTCGACGCCAGCGCCACGGCCGTCGGGAAGCAGGTGGCGGGCTCGCTCTCCCGGCCGGCGAGGTGCTCGTCGGCCACGAAGCGCACGCCGTGCGGCCCGTCCGACATGCGTACCGCCCGCGCTCCCTCCGGCACGGTGGTCCAGGCGCTCGCGCCCACGCACAGCGCGGCCTTCTGTTCGAGGCTGAGGCCGTCGAGAAGATCGCTTGCGTCCGTCACGGGAAGTCCCTCCGTCCTGCCGGTGCGCCGTCGCGCGCTGCCACGCCGGCGCCGACAAGGCTCACAGCCATGCCCTGAGGTTGTCGGCGCTGCGGCGCGCCGAGCCCAGCGGATCCAGGGGGGCGTCGTGCTCGACGACCAGCCACTCGGCCCCCGCCTCGCGGCAGGCAGGCAGCAGCGCGTTCCAGGGCATCACGCCCTCGCCGACGTCCGCCCAGCCCTCCTCGGACGAGGCAGCGCCCGCGGGGGCGACGTCCTTCAGGTGGACGCGCCGGCAGCGGCCGGCGAAGCTCGCCAGCAGCGCCCGCGGGTCGAGCCCGGCGCGCTGCGCCCAGCCCAGGTCGGGCTCGAGCCCGAGGTCCTGCGCGTCGGCCGCTTCCATCAACCACGCCAGGCCGCTGCGCCCGCCGACCATGCCGAGCTCGAAGTCGTGGTGGTGGTAGAGCAGTTGCAGGCCGCGCTCGCGACAACGGGCACCCAGCTCGCCCAGGCGCTCGCCCAGAGCCTGCCAGCTGGCCGCGTCGCGACCGCGCCGCTCGACGGGGAGCCACGGCACCACCAGGACGCGGTTGCCGACCGCCAGGTTGGCGTCGCAGACGCCTGCCAGGTCCGTCTCGAGGGCGTCCAGCGGCACGTGGCTGGAGCACACCTCGATGCCGTGGGTCGTCAGCGCCTCCCTGGCGTCGGGGGCGCGCACCTGATCGCCCACCGTCTCGACGCCGCTGTAGCCGGCGTCGGCCGACTGCCGCACCAACGCCTCGAACGGCAGCCCCAGCTGCCGGAGGGTGTAGAGCTGCAGTGCCAGGTTCGGGATGCGCTCCGGGGTGTCGTGCGATGTGGTCATCGGGCTCCGTTCCGCACTCCGGGCCGCCGTCGGCGGGCTCCGGAGACGCCTCGTCTCAGGGGTCCAGCTCGCCGTCGGCGAGGCCGAGCGGCAAGGGCGCAGGCCGTTCCACGGCGCTGGCGAGCGTCACGCGCTCGCCCCGCTCCGCGCTCTCCAGGGCCGCCTGCATGATGTCGAGCACGTGGTAGGCCAGCTCGCCGGAGGCGCGCTGGCGGCGTCCGCTGCGCAATGCTCGAGCCAGGTCGGCGGCGCCCAGGCCGCGCGACGTCTCCGCGTAGCCGTGGCTGAGCGGCACCTCGCTCCAGGCGTCTGCGCCCGCCCGGCGGAGCCGCACGGTGCCCCCGAAGAAGTTGGGGTCGGGGAGCAGCAGCGTGCCTTCGCTGCCGTAGATCTCCAGCCTGGGGAGCTCCGAGGCCCACACGTCGAAGCTGGCGACGACCGTGCCCACCTGGCCGCCCGCGAACTCCAGCAGGGCGCTCACGTGCGTGGGCGTGCCCACCTCCACCCGATCGCCGAGCCGCGGGCCGACCCCCACCACCCGCTCGCGGAAGCCGCGGCCGGCGGCGCCGGAGACCCGCGCGACGGGCCCCAGGAGGCTCACCAGGGCGGTGAGGTAGTACACCCCGACGTCGAACAGTGGGCCCGCGCCGGGCTGGTAGAAGGCGTCCGGGTTGGGGTGCCAGTGCTCCATGCCGTGGTTGACCACGAAGGCGGTGGCCGCCAGCGGGCGGCCGATCCAGCCGTCGTCGAGGAGCTTGCGGGCGGTCTGCAGGGCCCCGCCCAGGAAGGTGTCGGGCGCGCAACCCAGGCGCACGCCCGAGCGCTCCGCGGCCGCGAGCAGGGCGCGGCCGTCGTCGCGCGTGGTCGCCAGGGGCTTCTCGCTGTACACCGACTTTGCGGCGTTCAAGGCGGCCAACGACACCGACGCATGGGCGCTGGGGTTGGTCAGGTTGATCACCAGGTCGATGTCGGGGTCACGGACCAGCACGTCCGGTGCCAGCGTTCTCGGGACGCCGTGCTCGGTGGCGCGAGCC
>Ga0307440_1000044_pt1 | contig 47365 bp, 49 predicted proteins | sample SalMarWE160410MG_FD_202150 | JGI IMG/M metagenome (GOLD analysis project Ga0307440, IMG submission 202150) | Salt marsh sediment microbial communities from the Plum Island Ecosystem LTER, Massachusetts, United States - WE1604-10 | ecosystem: Environmental > Aquatic > Marine > Intertidal zone >...
CCCATGGGCCAGCCACGTACCGGGTATCTAGTACGTCGTATGGGTACGGCCGCCCCGCGGACGAAGAGTGCCTTGTGGTCGCGTACGTGGTACGAGGTACGGCTCACGAAGTGAGTCTGTCGCCTCTTCCTGCCGAGATGCCCGCGCCGATCACCAACACCACACCGAGCCATGACCACAGGTCGCCGGGCTCGGAGAGGAACACGGCGGCCCATACGACCGCCGACGCAGGCTCGATGTACGAGGTGATGGCGATCGTCGTGACCGGAAGGACACTGATCAGCGACCAGTAGATCACCAGGCCGATCCCCGTGAGGCCGATCCCGAGAATGGAGATCTGCCACCAGTGGGAGGCGATCTCCGGGAGGGCCGACATTGCCCACGGGGTGGATACGAGCGCCGCCACCGTCATCTGCAGTCCTGCCAGCTTCAGTCCCCCAACGGCCTGCGCGGCGGGTTTGCCTATCAGGACCATCGCGGCGAACGTCGCCGCGGCGACGAGGGCCGCAATCACCCCCTCTAGCGTCGCTCCGCCGTGTGGTCGAGCGACGAGAATCACGCCGCCGAGGGCGACAGCCAGGCTGATGAGCGAACTCGCGCGGAGAGGCTCTCCGAGGATCTTCGGGGAGAGGGCGGCGATCGCCACCGGACCCAGATAGACCACAACGATGGCGACGGCGACAGTCGTCGTGTCGATGGCCCAGAAGAAGGCCGCCCAGTGGATCGCAAGGAGTACGCCGAGGCCCACGATCCGAGCGACCGGGTCGGTGCGGCGCAACCGTAGATCGCCTCGGATGGCGAGAATGCCCAGAACCGTCAAGGCGCCGAACCAAAGCCTGAGCGCAGCGAGCTGCTGCGAAGAGAGGGGCACGGACCGTACGATCAACGGGATGGTCCCCCACGCAGCGGCGAGGGTCGCCATCACGGCGACCAGCACAGGGCGGGATCGGTTCATCCGGTCAGCAGATTCGATCTGCTGGCAGGCTCGGCCTGGTGCGGATGTGTTCGTTTTCCGGAGCGAACGCGAACTCCCAGAACGCAGCCTGAGAGCGCGTCGCCGGCCGGTCGGTGTCGCGTGCCAGGTACAGCGTGGTGGTCAGGTCCATGCCCTCGATGGGAATGGGCACGACCGTGCCGGCCTTGGTTGCTTCGCACGCGACGGAGGTCGAGACGAACGCAATGCCGATCTTCTCCTGTACCGCAGCGCAGATCGCCTCCGAGTTGCCCAGGACCATGACACGGTCGAGGTCGTCGAGAGACATGTCGTGCCACGACAGTCCCTCGGCGACGGCCGAACGGGTTCCCGACAAGGACTCACGGAGGATGAACTGTCCCGCCAGCAGTTCCTTCGGTTTCAGCGGTCGTTTGAGCGCTGCCCACGGGTGATCCGGCGGGACGATCAGCACGATGCGGTCCGTCAGGAAGGGACGGTACTCGAAGCCCTTGTACGGTTCGCGGAGGCTCGTCATTGCGAGAAGCACTTCCCCGTCGCGCAGTTTCTGGAGTGCCTCGTGCCGACCCGAGACGTCACAGACCAACCCGACCTTGGGATAGCGGGTGTGGAATCCGGCCATCAATCGAGGGACCACATACTTGCCGGCGGCCGTGCTGCAGCCGAGCTTGAGAACTCCTACCACGTCGCCTTGGAGCGAGGCCATCGCCTCCTCGAGACGGATGGTGTTGTCGATGACGTCGCGGGCCATCGGGACGAGAACCCGACCCGAGTCCGTCAGGGTCACCTGCCTCCCTGTGCGCGTGAAGAGAGGCATGCTCAACTTCTCTTCGAGCGATCTGATCTGCATCGAGATCGCCGGTTGTGAGATGTTCAGTCGACGGGCGGCCTCGGAGAAGTTCTCGGTTTCGGCGGCGGCGAGGAAGATCTGGAGTTCTCTCGGGTTGAGCATAACCAAACTCTATCAGACCATTACCTGATTCCGCCACTCACTTCTGACCAGAAGCGATCCGGAACATAAGTGGGTATCTGGTCAGGGGCATTTGGGTGATAACATGATACAATTGGAACATCCGGGGCAACCCGGCGAATTCGAACGCAAGCACCCTCAGCCACTCCCTCCCGGCCGGGGGTGCTTCGTAAACTCCTCAAGTGTCGTGGGTGTTGTACCGATACCGACATCGGCAGCGTCCTCGAAGAGAGCACAACGGAGTCCCCCCTTCCTCCAACTCGCCGAGGACTTCAGGAACCCCCGGGATACCGGGGGTTCCTGGCGTTCCGGGTAGCCTGTTCCGGCTATGGGATATCTGCTGGTGACCAACGACGACGGCATCGACTCCCCTGCACTGCTGCCATTCATCAGGGTGCTACGCGATGTCACCGATGTGAAGGTCGTGGTTCCGGATCGAGAGCGGAGCTGGATCGGAAAGGCCATTACCCGCTTCGGCGAGATCAGGGTCACCCGGGTCGTTCGTGAAGGGATAGAGATAGTGGTCTCCGACGGGCTTCCGGCCGACTGCACCCAACTCGGTGTGCACTCGCTGTTCGGCGAACCTCCAGAGATGGTGGTGTCGGGGATCAACGTGGGTCTCAATGACAGCCTTGCCTTCTTCTTGTCGAGCGGAACCGCTGGTGCGGCGGCCGAGGGCTGGATTGCCGGAATTCCGGCAATAGCGTTCTCTACGGGCGTGACGCAGGACCATCGAGGCTGGTCGAAGCGGGTGTGGGCTGGGGAGGACGTCGACCTGTGGCCCAGAGCGGCCAGGTTGAGTGCTGATATCGTCGCCACCACTCGACGGGATGGGTTTCCGGAAGGAGTGGATTTGTTGAACGTGAACTTCGATACGAACGCCACCGTCGACACGCCGCGGGTGCTCACCGATCTCGCCAAGATCGGTTACGACCGGATCTTTCGTGAGGTACGACCCGGCGTGTTCATCCACGACTTCTCGACGGGGCTCCGCGTGCAGGGTGACCTCTCGGGGACGGATGTCGAGGCGGTTGCCAAAGGGCTCGTCTCGGTCACACCGGTTCGTCTCGCGCACGCGGTGCTGTAGGCCTGCTACGCAGGCCGTTGTCAGTTCTGGGTTCTGGGTCTTCGGTAGGGCGCGGTGCCGGTTCTGAGTTTTCGGTAAGACACTCGCCCTACGGTCTCGCGCTATTCCAGGTCGCGTTCTCACCGATGACTGGGTTTGGCGGCAAGGTGAGATAGATGTGTATGAATCGACCCTTGTTCTCATGGGTGCAGAAGAGTGATTGCCTCCCGCATTGGTGTGTTCAGGGGAGTAGTCGCCAGTCTGCAAGCCACGGGATGACGTCACGAGGGTCCATGTAGGTCTCCACGTGGTACCAGCGGGTCCCGTCGTCCCATTCGATGAATGACAGCCCAACCGTATTGGTGGACATGCAGCCTGGTGAGGAACGGACCTCTGCTGCCTCCCCGACCTCCCAGCCACCCATTCCCATCAACCGTTCAGCGCAGGTCGGATAGCCCACATCCGCCGGATAGCTCGATAGTGAGAGGGCCATTTCACGCTGGTCTTGTGTGAACGTGATGTTGACGTCCACATGGACCTGATTGGTCGGGAACGTCTGGTAGATGACCAGACGCCCTGCCGACTTGCTCGTCCTGGGGGGAAGCGAGACCGGAACCAGGATGGAACCGCCCAGACTGACGAGTGCGGATCGTGCCAACGCCGCCGCCTGTTCGAAGTCGTCAGCCGGTGCCCAGGTGGTGTCGAACGGTTGAAAGATACCGATGATGGGCGCCGGCTCGGTCGATGTCGTTGTCGTCGTTTGCGCCGGTGCGCCAGAGCAGGAGGCCACCAGGACGAGACCCGCCAGAAAGCCCACGGCTGTTGGTCTTGTCATCACGGCACCTCCTCGACGCACCTTCCAACAAGATGCGCCAGTCCTGACTGTACGGCGGCGAGTCCGTGGCGGCAGCGAACACGCAGCGTTCCCCGTGATGCTCGCAAGGTAGAGCTGACGTCGAGGAGTCATACACATGCCATCTCACCTTGCTGCCGAACTCACCGATGACTGATGACTGAAGACTGAGGGCTTGGGGCTCTCAGAGCGAGCCGGGCCTGTTCAGCGAAACCTTCGGCTCCCGGTTCGCCGTTCTCGGTTGCCGGTTCTGGGTTTTCGGCAAGACACTCGCCCTACGGTCTCGTGTTGCTCTGCGTCGCGTTCTGACCGATGACTGAAGACTGTTCTTCAGAACTCCTGATGGATCCTGCTCGGTGTTGGTCCCCGCTGACCCTGGTACTTCCCGCCTACTTTCCCGTACGGGTGTTCGGCCGGTGTCGTCAGCTCGTAGAACGAGATCTGTCCGATCTTCATGCCCGGGTAGATCGCGATCGGCAACTTGGCGACGTTCGAGAGTTCGAGAGTGAGGTAGCCATCGAACCCCGGATCGACGAACCCCGCCGTCGAATGGATGAGCAGGCCGAGACGCCCAAGACTGGATTTGCCTTCGAGACGGGCGACGACGTCGTCGCCGAGACGGACCCGTTCGAGCGTGGATCCAAGTACGAACTCCCCTGGATGCAAGATGAATGGGTCACTGTCGGAAGTCTCGACCAAGGTGGTCAGGTCATCTTGCGGTTGCTTGGGATCGATCTGTGAATACCGGTGATTCTCGAACACTCTGAAGAACCGATCGACGCGAAGGTCCACGCTCGATGGTTGCACGAAGGACTCGTCGAAAGGATCGATGACGATGCGTCCGGCGGCGAGCGCTTCCTTGATCGTTCGGTCTGAAAAGATCACGTGGTCCTCCTACCAGGATGGTAGATGACCTGCGCATCGGAGCACCGCTGCAGGGATCTTCGGGCGCGGTAGGGTGGGCCGCCATCGAGCCGGGAGGATGTCGTGGAGTTCAATGCCGTGTCTGTCGATGTCGGCGAGGACGCCGTCGGGGTCCTGACTCTGAACCGTCCTGACAAGCTCAACACCTTCAACACGCCACTCGCCACCCAGTTCGATGCCGCCCTGAGACAGCTCGACAGAGATAGGCGTGTGCACGTGATCGTCCTACGGGGTGCCGGGAGGGTCTTCTGCGCGGGCATCGACCTCAACGAGTTTCGCGGCAAGTCGGAGCAGGAGTACCGGGAATGGACAGATCTCATGGAACGGCCACTGGCCACCATGATGCAGATCTCCAAACCCGTCATCGCTCAGGTGCACGGCGTCGCGGTTGCCAACGGCGCGGGCACGGTGGCGGCCGCCGACCTGGCTATCGCCGCCGAGAGCGCCAGGTTCGGACTGACGGCGATCAACGTTGGTCTCAACTGCATCGGCCCGGTCGTCCCGGTGTCGCGTTCGGTAGGAAGGAAGAAGGCGCTCGAGCTGCTCTACTTCGGTGAGCTGATCTCGGCAACGACTGCCGTCGAGATCGGGCTGATCAACCGTGTCGTCCCGGACGATGCTCTCGACGAAGAGACCAGGGTATGGGCTCGGAAGCTTGCCGAGAAGAGCCCGCTTGCGTTGCGATCAGCGAAGACGTCCTTCTACGCGGCGGCCGATCTCGCGTTCGGCAACGCGATGTCGTACATGAACGGGGCGTTCGCCGCCCTCTGCAGCACCGGCGACGCCGCCGAGGGGGTCGCGGCGTTCAAGGAGAAGCGGCCACCTGTGTGGCAAGGTTCCTAGCGGACCGAAAGCGGCTTCGCCAGGAACCGTATCTCGTACCTTGCATCGTGGCTTGGGGCCGGGGAGCGGGTTGGATACTCCCTGCAAGCCTGGGGCTGGCCGCTGGAAACTGGGGCTGCATTGGTGAGAACGGCCCCCTCCGTCCTCGGCTCCGCCTCGACCACCTCCCCCAACGGTCGCTTCGCTTCCTGGGGGAGGAAACGGTGCCCTCCGGCGTCGAGCATCAGCTCGACGGAACCTCCCCCGACACTCGGCTCTCGGCCTCGCGAGGAGAGGAGACGGGAACCCCTCCGGCGTCGAGCATCAGCTCGACGGGACCTCCCCCGACACTCGGCTCTCGGCCCTGGGGAGGAGACGGCTATCCCGGCGGGAAGAGCACTTGCACGGATGTATCGACCATCCACTGGTCCCCCGTCTGGGTGTCTACGACGAAGCGTCGGCCCAGGTCAGGGTTCTGAACGTAGGGTGCCTCGTCGAGGGGGACCATGAGATCGGCGATGGCATATCGCCCATCGAACACGAGTGCCGGGTGGGTCGGAGATCCGATCAATGACTCGGCGAGAACCGACCAGCGGTCGATCTCGCTGCCATCGACAGCGGATGCCAGCACGATCGTTTGAGGATTGTGCAAGGAGACATCCGCCGAGTAGATGAACGTGGACCCGTCGGGGGCGAGTACCCCACAACCTGTTGCCTTGTCGGGCTCGAAGTGAGCGATCAGTTCCCCATCGGCGAACGAGTACAGGTCATAGGTCGTGGAGTCGCCGAGTGCCTTCGTCACGAGGACGTTGCCGTGTCCGGTCGACGCGCACGCGATCGTTTCTCCTGAAGAGCTCTCGATGATGGTGCGGAGGTTCTTGTCGGACAGTCGGTAGGCAATGAGGCGCTGTCCGTCGGTCACGAGCACGGAGGGCTCACCTTCGTCGATCGCGACGCCGGCAAGCGTCCACCCTCCCGCGGCGATGACGGTCGGACTGCCGACGGTACCGTCGCCGAGCGAGGCGAGCTCGACTCCTCCGATGCCGTCGAAGACCACGTTGTCGGAGATCACCTCGGTGTCGCGTTCGTACCGGGCGGCAGGCCAGCTGTACCAGCCGTTCAGCTGGACCGAGTCATATCGAACGAATGCGAGGGCACCGTCGTACCCACCGGGGAAGAGGAGGTCCCGGAGCGGTGGCGCCGTCTCTCCGATGGCTCCATCAGGCGGGAGTTGTCCAATGCTGAGTTTCCCTTCGAACATGTCGACCGGCATGTCGACGGTGACGGGGCCGTCACTGCTCGCGAAGCGCACGCGATACGTACGACTGAGCGTCGAGGTGGCCTCGCTGTCGAGAATCTCGTAGGCCGCGCCACACATGGCCGTCTGGCAGAACGGTTCGAACACGTCCGCGGGTGCCGAAGCATTCCACAGATCCGGAAGACGCTGCTCGACTTCGCTCGAGGCCCCTTCGTTGACCATCAGCGCGTAGGCGACGTCCCATGCGCCGTCAGAGAGTGCCGCGAGGAAGTCCTCGATCGCTCGCCGGCCGGTCACGTCATCGACGTACGATTCGGGTTCGATGGTAACGCCGGCGATCAAGACCTGTCGCTGGTCATTGGGTCCCCGTACTGTCTGAACGCTGTACACCTCGCGCATGGTCCGGGTGAGCGTGTCGTCGATGTGGTAATCGACGAGGATCGACCTCAGAGGACCCAGTGTCACCTCGCCCTCGGAGCGGATGTCCGGGGGGTCGGGTAGGTCGAGTGTGATGAGGTCCGTGCATGAGTACAGACAGGTGGGGAACGCCGAGGACGCGTACGCCTGGGCGGCGTCTCCGGTGAGGCAGCCCGACGCTCCCTGTCCGGCAAGCCGGTCGGCGACGAAGCGGTTGATGATCTCGTCGGCGAGTTCACTGCTCGGGATGCGGGCGTCGGTGAGCAACGGGCTGCCACACAGCCCCGGTCCTGCGGGGAGCGTCGTGGTGGTTGTGGTGAGGGGCGGAGGGAGCGTATCCGTCGTTTGTGTGGGAGCGGACGTACATGCCGCCATGGCGAGAAGAACTACGAGGAAGGTTCGTCGCATGACCTTGACACTAGGCGAAGGAGGCACGGGTCAGTGCCGCCGGCGAGAGCGTAGGCTCGAAGCGCGAATTGCCTCGACAGAGAGATAGTGATGGGCATAGGACGGTATGGGTGGAGGCTGGCGGTCGGCGGCGCGTGCCTCGCGTTGGTCGCATGTACTACGGCGGTCGAGGAGACCGCCTCGAGCACCACGCGGCCAGAGACGACGACGATGGCGGTATCCCCGTCGACCCCTCCGACGACAACCACGACCACTGCACCTTCGTCTACGACGACCGCTCCCACGCCGACCACCACGACGACTCCTTCCACAACCACCGCGCCTCCTCCATCGGTGATTCACATCTATGGGTCCAGCAGGATCTACTCCGTCGACGGTCAGGTGACGGTCCAAGGTTGGGCCGAAGGGTCCGACGACGTCACGTTCCAGGACGCGAGCCTCTACGTGGGGGTCAACGAACAGCTCGGAAGGAGGGAGTTCGTCGCGGGCCTCGACTTGGATCCGGGAGTGCACCTGCTCGACGTGACCGCAACGAATCCGGCGGGTGTCGAATCGGTGCTCACGATCGAGGTGATCGTGGATCCGAGCCTGGTGGAGCAGCTCGCGTTCGTGCAGAGCGTCGACGCGACCAAAGGGACGGTCGTCGCCGACTACGCGCAGTGGTTCACTGGAGAAGCCGCCACCGAGGCAGCACGGGAAGACGGGGAAATAGGTCCCGACGAGCAGGTCCCCAACGACTACTACATCCGAAACGACAACACCCGGCTCCGGACACTCGACGTCGCGGACGATACGGACGTCGGTCTCCAGGCCTGCTACCCAGATCCCGGACCGTGCGTGACCACGGAGGCGGTGGATGTCGAAACGTGGGCGACGCTGCTGTCGGACCCGGGATCCGATGTGGTTTCATGGCAGTGGTACGGAGGTGGGTACCTGCCCTACTGGCTGACGCTCGACGGAGACCTCGTAGTGCAGGTCGTCGAGCAGTATCTACCTTGAGTTCCACTAGTGCTCGGGACAGCCGACTAGTAGCGCAGCATCTCCCTCAGTCCTCCAGCGGTCAGGTGGTAGAAGGCAGGAGGCCTCGCGAGTGTTGCCTCGATCCTCGTCCAACTGTCCCTCAGAAGGCTGGCGTTGTGCTCAATGGTGAGGTTTCTGTTGGTCGCAATGACGACCGCACGAACCCGGTGCCTTTCCATAGTGGCGCGTTCCGAGTGTCGATACCTGATCCGCTTGTCGCGAAGAACCGCGCACCAGCCGCTGTCCCCAACGTAGGAGAGCCAAATCTCATCGGGAGTGTCTTGATCGAATGGCCAGTCTGTGTGGCGCGGATACAAGATTCCGGATATCTCGTCTTCGAGTGCGTGGGCTACCCCGATGATGCTCGCGTCGAAGAAGAACCGTGGACTCACGCCGCGGGTCGGAGCGAGCGCTCGAATTGGACCGCCTCGACGATGTCAGACGGCGAAATCCCATAGGTGGAATACGCCTTCACGATCGAAGCATCGGACTCGCCGGCGGCATGGAGCTCGGCAAGAGTTTCTGTGCGAATGCCACTGATTGTGGGAAGCCCGAATGAGACACGGGGATCCAGCACGATGCGCTTGCGATCGGGGCCGAGTGGATACCACTTCGCTACGGCCCCAGTCTCGGGCGGCTCGAACTCGACGCGGGAGACGAATTGTGTGGCGACCTCCGTGAGCACCAGTTGATAGCCCTTCTCCAGCGGCCCCTGGACAACGAGGAAGAGGTCCGGCCCGATACCGTGGTTCTGTTGCTCGCGCCACAAGAGCTGTCGACCGCCTGCATAGAGGGGCTTCGCCTGCGCGAGTGGATACGGCGTGTGGAGTTCCTTGCGGAGCGCAGCGATCAACGGTCGCAACCGTTCCATGGGGAGCGATCGATAGCGGTACTGGCACAGGAAGCCGGCTTCCACGAACTCACCCCATGTCACCTCCATTGACCTCGTGGATTCGGATCTGATCAGCGGCTCGATGACTGTGTCGAAGCGTCTGTCTCCGTCGATCCACCGACGGAGTGTCTTGTCGGGCATCCCAAGCAGGCGTGCCGCTTCGTTCATCTGGTAGACGGGACGATCAAGTGGAACGGGCCAGTCGTTCGGCACTTTGGATCTCCTTCCACGGCCAGCCTATCGCCTCTGCGGTCGCGAGGGAATGCTTCTCTGTTCCACCCTGCCCGTCATGCGGGTCGGAGCGGGTGAGGGGAATCGAACCCCCGCTACAAGCTTGGGAAGCTCGTGTTCTACCACTGAACTACACCCGCACGGGACCGGCTCGCTCCGCAGCGGTCCGGGGACGGGAGGTTACCGCATCGGCCGGAGAGGGGCCAAGGCAGTGCTCGCTGCCCAAGCGACCATCAACAGCCATCTGGACCCGGCAGGACTGAGGGGGTGGGGCGGTGATACCGTGACGTGATGGATCGACCCGGACCCTCACGAGACCGGCTGAACGTGCTCGTGCTGGGGGGGACGCGGTTCGTGGGCCGTCACATCGTGGAGGCACTGCTGGCTGGGGGGCACCATGTGAGTACGTTCACTCGCGGTGTGACATTCGACGACCTCCCACGAGAGGTAGAACGCCTGCATGGCGATCGCGGCGAGGGACCTTCAGGTTTGGCTGCGCTGACCTCCCGTACCTGGGATGCCTGCGTCGACGTGAGCGGCTACACGGCGGTGCACGTGCGGAGCAGCGCGTCGGCGTTGCGGGATCACATCGGCCGCTACGTCTTCATCAGCGCCGTGAGCGTCTACGGCGACCCGGTCACCAGGCCGGTCAGGGAGACCCACCCGACGATCAGGCCCGCCGCCGAAGACATCACCGATGTGAACGGAGAAACCTACGGCCCGCTGAAGATCACCTGCGAGCGCATCGTTGCCGAATACTTCCCCGTGAGAAGCACGATCCTCCGTCCGCAGATCATCGTGGGACCCCACGACCCGAGCGGCCGATACACCTATTGGGTCAAGCGGGCCGAACTCGGCGGCGAGGTTCTCGCTCCGGGCGATGGGACCGACCACGTGCAGGTGATCGACGTTCGCGATGTTGCCCGATTCGTGCGGAAGGCGGTCGAGCAGGACATCGACGGTGTGTTCAACTTGGCCGGCGCGCGCCTCACCTGGAGCGAGTTCTTGCAGCTGATCGGTGTGGAGACACCCGTATGGGTGCCGAAGGAGATCATCACTGGCGCCCGTCTGTCGTTTCTCGAACTCCCGCTGTACCGACCGGAGCACGGTGCGCGGAGCGGCCTGATGGATGTCAGCGCCGACCTCGCGCGTGGGAGGGGTCTCGAGGTGACCGATCCAATCGTGACGGTGCGGGATACACGCAGGTGGCTCGAGGGTCAGGGGCTTCCCCCTGCGACGTTGTCTCCGAGACGCGAAGCGGAACTGATCGCAGCAGCCCGGCGGCAAGGCACGCGCTAGGCCCTTCCAAATTCCGCTGGGCACTTCTCCCCACGGAGTGATAGCATTTAATACTGCCCAGCCGGACCAGCGCCGACGGGGCGGGCATCCAGGGTGCTGCTCCAGGGGCGAGGGACACGACTCGAGAGAGCCGTGTCCCTCTCGCGTCACCGCCTCAAGCTGGCGATCGACCACGCGGTGATGACGACTCCGGTGAGCATGAGGAACCATGCTCTTCCGACGTAGAGGCGCTCGGGCTCGTGTCGCCTGCCTCGTACGAGTGCGACGAGATTCCCGAGGATCATGGCGGCACCGATGCCGAGCACCAGCAACGCGACTGTCTCGTCGAGGCTGAACAGTCCCTCCATGTCTGCGCCACGCTACTACCCGCAGAGGCGGGTCTTGCTGGGCCGTCGTTTGGGATTCGCTCGGTGGCGGGAACGGAAGGGAGGGCGGTCGTACAATGCCTCCCATGGCCGACTCACGCGCGGCGGTCATAGCCGCGCTACTGGGCAATACAGTGATCGCAATCGCGAAGTTCTTCGCGGCGCTGATCACCGGCAGTGCCGGCATGCTCGCCGAGGCATTCCACTCCGTTGCCGACACCGGCAATCAACTGCTGCTGCTTCGTGGATTGGCCGTTTCGAGAAGGGGCCGTTCGGTGGAGCACCCGTTTGGACGCGGCAAGGAGGTCTACTTCTGGAGCTTCATGGTCGCCGTCATGCTCTTCGTCGGTGGCGGTGCACTTGCCGTGCAGCGAGGGATCTACGCACTACGCCATCCACATGAAGTCACCAACTTCGTAGCGAGCTTCGTGGTACTGGCCATCGCGGTCGTTCTCGAGTCACTGTCGCTTCGCGTTGCGAGGCGCGAGTTCAACCGAGAGCGCGGCTCGAGAAGGCTCTGGCGCTCTCTGCATTCGACGAAGGACACCTCGGTTCTGGTGGTCCTGCTCGAGGACAGCGCAGCAATCATCGGTCTGGTCATCGCCGGCGCAGGGCTGATGCTCACGGTCCTCACGGACACGGCCGTGTGGGACGGTGTAGCTTCGATCCTCATCGGCATCCTCCTGGGGCTGGTCGCAGTGCTGTTGGCGTCGGAGACGAAGGAGCTGCTGGTTGGCGAGGCGGCAACCCGCGCCGACCGATCCGCGATTCGCGCGGCGGTGCTCTCTGTAGGGGATGTTGAAGCCATTGGGCGTCTGCTGACGATGCACCTCGGGCCTCAGGAGGTCCTGGTCAACGTCGAGGTGGATCTGCAGGGCGGCCTCACCGGTGAGGAAGCCACCGCAGTGGTGAGGCAGATCGAAGATGCGATTCGTGGCGTGCTGCCCGAGGCCGGCGACATCTTCGTGGAGTCTGTACATGTCTGATGCGTCAGCTCCGGCCTCGTCGGCGAACCTCGGCCCAGGATTCGATACGCTGGCGATGGCACTTGACCTGCGCTGCCATGTCACGGCGGTCCGTGCCGGCGAGTGGACCGTGCATCATGCGGGACCTCACATCCCCGAGGGTGAGGATGTCGTGCTTTCCGCCGCTATGGCCACCACGCACCGGCCGCTCTCGCTCTTCGTTCGCAACGAGATTCCGATAGGTCGGGGACTGGGATCGTCGGCTGCGGCAATGGCGGCCGGCGTCGCAGCCGCGGTGCTCGCCGTCGGCGAGGATGTCGCGCGGGATCAAGTCTTCGACGCTGTCGCCGGTATGGAGGGCCACCCCGACAATGCTGCGGCCGCCGTGTTCGGTGGGTTGGTGTCGGTCGCCACCAGCGGCAACGTGATTGCGCTCGAACTCGCTCCACACCTGGAGGTGGTGCTCGCCGTTCCTGACGAGACTCTTCCGACGGCACTGGCTCGCAGTGTTCTCACGGACAGGGTCGATCGCGACGTCGCCGTCCGCAGCCTTCAGAGGCTGGTGGCGTTGGTTCAGGGCCTGCGGACGGGTGATGCCGACGCACTCCGGTCTGCTGGTGGAGACGAACTCCATGAGATCCCTCGAGTCCACCTCAACCCTTTCGCAGAACCCCTGATGGCAGCGGCGCTCGATGCCGGTGCCCTTCATGTGTGCTGGAGCGGCGCGGGCCCGTCGATCCTCGCGTTGACGAACCCCGACAGACGGGAGGCGGTCGAAGCAGCGATGAGCATCGCACTGGGTGACAAGGGAGCCGTTCTCACTCCAAGGGTTGACGTTCAGGGGCTGACCGCCTGAGTGGTTTCGGCTTGCGAACCCGGCTCGGACCGGGCAAGCTAGTGGTGTTAGCCCCAGAGCAGAGGTGTGGATGGGTTCCCTCATCAAGAAGCGACGCAAGAAGATGTCCAAGCACAAGTACCGCAAGCGTCGCAAGGCCAATCGCCATAAGAAGAAGTCGTAGGGGGCCGGTGGTTTGGGAGGTCCGACTCAGCCGGACCTCCTTCGCGTAGGTGTCGAATCAGGCGAGCGTCCCCCCATTGCGGATGAACGCCACCCATGCCGTGCCGAAGAAGAGGATGACGAGGACCATCAGGATGATCCCGATCAGCGACACGATGCCGGTGATCAGGAAGTAGGTCTTCAGTTTGCCCTGTGATTCGAGGAAGCGAGCCGCATCTCCCGTTTCGTGCGCTGCTTCCACCGCCTTTCCCGATTGCCACAGGAGGACACCTAGCCAGATCGGCAGCCATGCGAACACGATTCCAACGATCGAGAGGATTCCCAGCACCCCGCTCACGATCGAGATCGCACCGAGGAGCTTCATCCATGTCTTGGATTCGTACAGTGGCTGTGCCGCCTGGCGCACGGGAATCGATTCGGTCGGCATAGGCGGACCGAAGCCCTCCGGGTAGGTCATGATCACTTTCTCTCTCGTGTCGACTCGGGGTCTGCCTGGAAATTCCTCAACCGGAGTGAGTTCGTGACCACTGACACGCTCGAGGTGGCCATCGCAGCAGCTGCGAGCATCGGGCTGATGACGCCGAAGGCCGCAAGCGGGATCATCGCAGCGTTGTAGAGGAACGCCCAAAAGAGGTTCTGTTTGATGGTCCTGAACGTTGTTCTGGCGAGCCTCAAGGCGACGGTCACGAGTGCAGGATCACCGGACATCAAGATGACGTCCCCGGCCTCGATCGCGACGTCCGTTCCGGTGCCGATCGCGATGCCCAGGTCGGCTTGCGTGAGGGCAGGCGCATCGTTGATGCCGTCGCCGACGAACGCGACAACGTTGCCATCGTCCTGGAAGCGCTGCACCTGTTTGGCTTTCTCACCCGGGAGCACATCTGCCACGACGTCGCCGATGCCGAGCGCCGAGGCGATCGCCGTGGCGGTTGTCGTGTTGTCGCCGGTGATCATGCCAACCCGAACGCCCATCGTCGTCAGATCCGAGACTGCCCCCACTGCGTGGCCACGGAGCGTGTCTGCGACTGCGATCACGCCTCGTGCTTGCCCATCCCAGCCGACGAGGAACGCGGTCTTGCCTGCCCGTTCGAACCGAGACGAAGCCGTGGCGCACTCGTTCGGGACGGTGAGACCGGCGTCCTCCAACAGGTGTGCCCGTCCGACGTAGACCTCTCGTCCGTCGACCATCCCATGTACGCCAAACCCGGGGAGGTTCTCGAAGGATGTGGGTCGCACGACGTCGAGATCCCGCATCTCTGCCGCAAGCACCACCGCCCTGCCGATCGGGTGTTCGGAGGAAGACTCCACCGAACCTGCGAGCCGTAGGAGCGTCGACTCGCCATCGAGCGCTTCCACATCGGTCACCTTCATGACGCCATTCGTCAAGGTGCCGGTCTTGTCGAACAGGACTATGTCGACCGCCCGGGAGCGTTCGAACAGCTCTGCACCCTTGAAGACGACGCCGAGCCGGGCCCCACGACCGCTTCCGACCATGATCGCCGTCGGTGTTGCCAGCCCAAGTGCACAAGGACACGCGACAACGAGCACGGCGACGCCTGTGGTGAGAGCGCGAGCGAGATCACCGCTCGAGACGATGTACCACACCACGGACGTCAATACGGCGATGCTGATCACGATGGGAACAAAGATGCCCGCCACTCTGTCCGCGAGTTTCTGTACGGGTGCCTTGGTTGCCTGTGCCTCCTCCACCAGATGGACGATCTGCGCCAGAGCCGTTTCGGTGCCGATGCGGGTAGCCCTCACGAGGAGGTTCCCTTGCTGGTTGATCGTCGCACCGAACACGTCGTCGCCGACGCTCTTGTCGACTGGTAGCGACTCGCCGGTCAGCATGCTCTCGTCCAACGAGGATGTTCCCTCAACGATGGCGCCGTCTGTTGGGATCTTCTCCCCCGGACGAACGACCATCAGGTCGCCTCTGTGCAACTCCGCTATCGGAAGCATGACTTCTGAGTCGTCCCGCCGGATCCTTGCTTCTTTCGCTCCCAGCTCCATCAGAGTGCTGATCGCCTGTGAAGCTCGACCTTTCGCCCTCGCCTCGAAGAATCTGCCGAGGAGGATGAACGTGATGATCGCCCCGGCGGTGTCGAAGAACAGAGGTTTGTCGGCGAAGAACGCCCACACCGAGTAGCCATAGGCGGCGAGGGTGCCCACCGACACGAGCGTGTCCATCGTCGCGTCGAATGTGCGAAGTCGCTTGACGGTGATCCTGTGGAACTGGAGACCGAAGAGGAACTCGACAGGGGTGACGAGTATCCACTGGAGAGGTCTCGACCAGTCGCTGGTCACCACCATCGCGAGGATCACGACAGGAATGGTGAACGCCGCAGCCCCGATGAAGTTGCGAAGCTGGGTTCGTTCCTCTTCGTTGAACCGCTCGGTGACATCGATTCGTTCCTGCTCGGCTACGACCTCATGCATGTCGTAGCCGATCTTGCGCACAGCCTCGATCAGATGGTCCACGTCTATGCTCGGGGCAGCGACAACGCGCGCCTCGGAGCCGGCGAAGTTGACGATGGCCTCGTCAACACCATCCTGCTTCGAGAGAATTCGTTCGATGCGGATGGCGCACGACGCGCAGGTCATTCCCTCGACGTCAAATGTCCGATCGAGGGTTTCAGTGTCCATCGACCTCGTATCCCTGGTCTTCGATTGCATCGACGATCGTCGCCAGGGGAAGGGTCGAGTCATCCCACGTCACGTCGACGGTCTTGGCATCGATGTGAACCTCCACGGAGTCGATACCCGCGAGCGGACGGACCGCGCCTTCTATGGACATCTTGCAGTGACCGCAAGAGATGTCGGGTACAGAAAGAGTCATAGTGCTCATTGAACCTCCAGGTCGAGTCTCGGTGCCGGCCCGGTGACCGCCGCCGTGTACTTCATCGTTTCCATCAACTCGTCGACGATCTCCGCGACGCGGTGTTCCCGGACCGCCTCGGCGACGCAGGTTTCCAGGTGGTTCTGCAGAACGATCCGGTTCACCCGTTCCAGGGAAGCCTGCAAGGCGGACACCTGTTTCATCACATCCGGGCAGTACCGGTCGGCCTCCACCATGGAGATCACTCCATCGAGGTGCCCGCGTATCGTCTTCAAGCGGGTGAGTGCGCTTCGCTTGTGTTCGTCCTTCATGACCCGCTCAGTATACCCCACCCGGGGTGGGGTGGGGTAGGTGGTCATGAGTGAGGCCCCGGAGGAGGGGACTTCCGGGGCCTCGAACCGGCGCCTGGGTGGAGGGGGGAAACTGGGCGCCGTGACTTTGATGCGTCTCACGTACCTTCGGGAACGACCCTTCCGCGAACGCGAGGGAAGCGAACCGGGGCGTGGGAGTAGCAGTACTCACGCCGGTTGTACATGGAGAGACGAGTGTTGCAGCCCTTTTCGGCGCACACCCTGTCCTCGCCGTACTTCCGGGACGGCCGCAGTCCACCCTTCAGTCGTGCACCTTTCAGTGTGTCTGCCATGTCTGCCCTCCGTCTTCAGATGGAGTGTCGGGCTACGTTACCCGACCCCGTTAGGAATTGCACCTATTTCGACGTTCTGAATGGTGTTTTTATTCCCTGATCACCATTCTGTCAAGCAAGTGTGCATGACGAAGGTGAACGGGGCGTGAACGTGCCTTAAAGAAATCGTGAAAATCGGTGGGCCCCGCCCGTAGTCTTCAGTCCTCAGTAGGAGCTCGACCCCATGCGACTGTAGACCGAGGGGCCGGGGGCCTTACCGAGAACTCAAGACTGAGAACCGACAACCGCGAGCCTGCGAGCTACTACCGTGTGGCCCGTGGAGACAGGGCTTTCTGGACACGGCGTGATCGTGACGGGTGGCGCCGGCGGCATCGGAACGGCCGTTGTGCGAGCGTTCGCGGCGGAGGGGGCGAGGGTTGCGGTCCACTACCGCAGGTCAGAAACCGCGGCGAACCGCCTCGCCGAAGACGTAGGTGGTCTCGCACTGCATGCCGACCTGACGGTTGAAGAACAGGCCGACGCGTTGATTCCAGAAGCAGCGCGACGTATCGGCCGGCTCGACGTGTGCGTTGCCAACGCCGGTGTGTGGCCGTCGGAAGACCGTCCGCTGTGGGAGCTGCCTGTTGAACGATGGGAGGCGACGCTGCGAGCGAACCTCACCGTGACGTTCCTCACGGCGCGAGCGTTCCTTCGTCACGCTGCCACGACTGGGTCCGGCAGCCTGGTGCTCGTTGGATCGACGGCAGGCGTGTTTGGGGAAGCGGGACATGCAGACTACGCCGCCGCCAAGGGGGGGATCCTCACGGGTCTGCTGTTGAGTGTGAAGAACGAGGCGGCTCGGATCGGTGTCCGGGTCAACGCCGTGGCGCCGGGATGGACCGTCACTCCGATGACGACGGAGGCTCGTCAGGATCCCGCGCTCGAACGGCGCGTCACCGCCACGATGGCGCTGAAGAAGCTCGGGACCCCGGAGGATGTGGCTCACCAGATCGTGGTACTCGCCTCGGATCACTTGTCGGGACACGTGACGGGACAGATTGTGGTCGTCGCGGGAGGCATGGAAGGAAGGCTCCTTCAGGAGTGATAGATCTCGCTTCCGGCCACCCAGGTAGCCACTACTCGGGTACGTCGAAGCGAATCCGGTGAAGCGAGCACAGGGTCGCGGTCGACGACGGTAAAGTCGGCCGGCGCGCCGGAGGAGAGAGGGACCTGTTCACCGAGTGATTCGGCGGCACTCGCCGTGAAGAGGGCAAACGCCTGCTCCGCGGAGAGTGACTCTTCCAGATGGAAGCCTCCACGGTCTCGTGCAGCTGCCATTCCTGCGAACGGGTCAGGCGACTCGACAGGAGCGTCAGAACCACCGGATGTCGGGATTCCTGCTCTGTGCATCGCAGCGAATCGATAGACGAGGGAGGCTCGGTCGGAACCGAGCCTCCGGGAGAGCCAGGGGCCGTCGGATGGTACGAAGGCGGGCTGCACGCAGGCTGTCACGCCCAGGTCGGCCATGCGTCCCAGTTGCTCGTCATCGGCGATCGACGCATGTTCGACACGGAGACTGCGTGGGGATGCCCCCTCGTCGATGAGCTCTTCGAAGCAATCCAACACCTTGTCTATGGCCAGATCGCCGATGGCGTGGACGGCGACTATGCCACCTGCATCCAGGGCGACTCGTGCCCGGGAGATCACGTCTGCACGGTCCAGGCGGAGGACGCCGGCGGTGGTTGGGTCATCATTGTATGGCTCGCGTAGCGCCGCCGTTCTTCCTCCGAAACTGCCATCGGCGAACGCCTTGACCCCACCGAACATCAAGAGAGAGTGGTCGAGCGCGCGGATCGTAGGCTGATCGAGGGCCTCGACGATGGCGTGGACTCGCAGAGGGAGGTCACCGGCGAGGTCGATGAGCGGCTCGATCCGCTCTGACCATGCAGACGTGACAACGGCACCAATCGAGGTGATCCCGAGCGTGCTGAGGTGCTGTAGGACGGCGAGGAGCCGTCCGGGCTCGACGGGAGCGGTCTCGAGCCGTGAAGCAACCAGCGAGATGGCGGTCTCTCTCAGGATGCCGGTCGGAGCGCCGCCGTGATCCCTGTCGATCGCTCCCCCTACAGGATCGGGAGTGGCAGGATCCAGCCCGGCCGCCTCGAGAGCGGCAGTGTTGGCAATGGCGATGTGCCCGCACACCCGGTACAGCAGGACAGGTCGGTCGATGTCATCGAGGTCGTGTCGGGTGGGGAGCCGACCGTCGGACAGGGTGTGTTCGTCCAGGCCGCTCCCGATGATCGTCCCCTCCGTTTGGGCGATCAGCGCGCGCAACTCCGTGATGTCGGCGATGTCTCCTAGGTCCAAGCCTGGCGACGCCAGCCCGAGCGGGTGGAGGTGAGCGTCGCGAAGCCCCGGTATGACCACGGCAGCGGGGTAGTGGACCTCCAGCGTGTCCTCCGATCGGAGGCTTCGGGCATCGCCGACTTCGATGACGTGGCCGCCATCGATGAGCAGTCCTGTGGCGGAGGAGCCGGTTGGTGTTCGGATCGAATCGGCGACGATCAGTCGTTTCAACCGGGGAACTTCCAGATGAGTTCGTCGAGGGGTTTGCGCCCGCCGTACCGTCGCTGCGTCCGCGCAGCACTCTCTGCCTGGATGTCCGGATAGCCGAACGCGATCGCGTACCTGCATGTGTGCCCTTCCGGGAGGCGAAGGGCGCGGTGGGCGCACTCGGTGTCGTGGAGCGTGATGGGACATGAGCCGATTCCGAGCGCCGATGCAGCGAGCATCATGTTCTGGGCGACGCGACCGATGTCGAACTCGTAGCCGTCGGGTAGGCGAACGAGTGCCACTCCGAAGGTGGCGTTGAGCATTGGCACGGAGAAGGTGCCGCAGGCCGCGACGCTCGCTCGTGAGGCCGAGTCACGCAGTGGGATGAACGCCCACCGTTGGGTGTTCTTCGAGCTGCCTGTCCAGCGCCCGGCTTCGAGGATCCTGGCGATGTCCGGTTCGGGGATGGATTCCGCCGCGAAGTTGCGAGTGACGCGAAGGCCTTTGACGAGTTCGTAGGGTTCCATCAAGTCTCCTTCAACCATTGGTCACGACCGAGGTTAGAAGGGATCTGAGAGGTTCATGTGCGATCCCGTTGGACACGACGAAGAGAGAGTCGAGCGGCGTCGATGGGACCCCCCCTAGATCGGTGGCGACTCCACCAGCCTCACGAACGAGGATGAGTCCTGCTGCGACATCCCAGGGTTTGAGGCCAATCTCCCAGAACCCATCGAGCCGTCCAGCTGCTACCCACGCGAGATCCAGTGAGGCAGTCCCCATGCGCCTGAGGCCTTGGACGCGTGCAAGCACGGTCCCGACGACGGCGCCGAGTTCGTGGGCGCGCTCCTGGCGGTCATAGGGGAATCCGGTTCCGATGATGGACGAACCGAGTTCGGCGTTCGAGACCGCCAGCCTGTGACCGTCGAGCCAGGCGCCACCCCCGATGACCGAAGAGAACTCCTCGCGGCGGAACACGTCGATGACGACTCCAACGAGCGGAGCCCCGTCTTCGTAGAGGGCGACCGAGACTGCCACATGCGGAATCCCATGGACGAAGTTGACCGTGCCGTCGAGCGGATCGACGAGCCACCACCGGCCTTCGGTTCCAACGACACGTGGATGCTCCTCCGCCAGGATGGCGTCCGCGGGGCGGTGGTGTGTCAGCAGCGAGAGGATCCGCTCTTGTGACTCCGTGTCGGCGTTGGTGACGGGATTCACCGCTCCTTTGTAGACCACGGAGTGAACGTGGCGAGAGCGGACCACCTCCGCGCCGAGTCGGGCAGCCTCCAGTGCGAGATCCAGATCGTCCACGTCGATGACTCTAGAACCGAAAAGGGAGGAGGCCACCCGCGCGGGTGGCCTCCTCGGCCAGCCCGGAGACAGCGTCTCCGCCAGGGACGGCCGGCCTATTTGCGGCTTTCGTACGCTTCGAGTCCTCCCTCGATTGTATCGATCGCCGAATCCAGCTCCGCAAGGCTCGTGACGAGCGGCGGAATGAAACGGATGATGTTCCCGTCGGGACCACACGAGATGATGATCAGTTCATGCGCCAATCCAAAATCGGCGAGAAACCGCATCGCCTCGGGATCGGGCGCTCTTGTCGCTCGATCCCGCACAAGCTCGATGCCGACCATCAATCCGAGGCCCCGGACATCTCCGATGACCGGATGGTCGATCTGGAGTTTCCGGAACCGTTCGAACGCGTGGGCCGACAGTTCTCGTGCGTGGGGGAGGAGTTCCCCCATGGTGTCCATGCCGGCGACCGCCGCCGCACATGCGACCGGGTTCCCTCCGTAGGTCGTGCCGTGGGCGCCGACCGGCCAGGCGCCGATGATCTCCGACGACGCCCCGTATGCCGACAGAGGCATACCGTTCGCGATCCCCTTGCCAAGAGCGACGATGTCGGGGTCGACTCTGTAGTGGTCAGACGCGAACCATTCCGCAGTCCTGCCGAATCCCGTCTGCACCTCGTCGAAGACGAGCAGGATGCCGTGCTCGTCGGCGATTGACCGAAGAGCCTCGAGGAATGGTGCGGGAGCGGGGTAGTAGCCACCCTCGCCCTGGACCGGCTCGATCAGGAACGCTGCGATGGTTCTGGGGAGGACCTCGTGCTTGAACATCCGATGGAGCTCGTCCAACGCGAGTTGTGTGGCATCCGCTTCGCTCATGCCCCACCGATACGGGTGCGGAAAGGGGGTGACCCACACCGAGCCGAGAATCGGGTGGTAGCCATCCCGATACTTGGCATTCGAGGTGGTGTAGGAGACCGATCCCATGGTACGGCCGTGGAATGCACCTCGGAATACGATGACGCCCTGTCGTTTGGTCGAGTGTTTTGCGAGTTTCACGCTTGCTTCGACCGCCTCCGCTCCCGAGTTGGCAAACCCGAACATCTCGATTCCGCTGGGCGTGATCGTGCGCAAACGCTCTGCCGCTTCGACGATGGAGTCGTACCGAAAGACGCACCCGGCGTGGGTGAGTTTGCCGAGCTGCTTCTGTGCAGCCTCGATCACGGCCGGGTGGTTGTGACCGAGGTTGACGACGGCGGTGCCGCATGCGAAGTCTGCGTAGCGATTGCCGTCGAAGTCATACACCCAGAGTCCTTCTGCCCGCGCGACGTGGATGTCTGTGTCGAACGCGAGGACCGGGGCAACTGAAGCTTCGAATCGGTTGAGAAAGTCGTTCATGTCATGTTCCCTTCGGCTGCTGGCGTGAATGTGCGCGCGCGGTTACAAGGGAACTGCGTACAGCGCCGCTCTCGCGAAGCGAGGAAGGCGTGCTCGACACGTCGCCGCTGCCATGAACGCATTGTGCCACACAACTCGAACGCCTGTCACGAAGTCAGGGAATCCAGACGACGCCGTCCGGCGGCGGCTCGTCGAACAGCACGTATCCTCGACCTCTGGTGGACATGGCAACGTAGCTTCCTTCGGTGTTCACGAGGAGCCACTCGCCGTTCGGGGAGAACCCCAACGGTCTTCCCGTCACCACACCGAGTTGACAGACGACCGCCCCACATGTCGGCTGCCCGGGAGCAGGATCACTCATGAGAACCGTCTCGATCCCGTCCGAGTAGCGCAGCGCGACGGCGAAGGTCTGTCCATCTAGCGCATCCACGATCCAGCCGGTCTCGAAGGTCTTGCTGGTCGGTGTGTACACGAGTGAGAACGGTGTCGTGCTGGGGAGGGGTGAGTTGGGAAGGATGGCTTTTCCGAATAGATCGGAATCACCGGGAATCCAGTAGACCGCCGCCGTGCCGACGAGCGTTCGGGCAAGGACCACCATCTCCGATCTGATGCCGATGGCATCGATGAGCGTGCCCGCACCGGCGAGACCGGAGGCGTCGAACAAGGTTTCAGGCAGCTCACCCTCTCGAGGCAGCCGTTCGATGGAGGTGTCGGTCACCGCGAAGGGAACGGTCCCGATGATCCCAGGAGACCGCCCCTCCATGACCTTCCCCAATGTGTGATCCGGACCTACGCGAAACACCTCACCCTCGTCGGACCCGAGGAAGACCCCGACGTCTGGGGCGTCCAGTACAGAGACGACCCGATCGGCTCCGGAAGGGAGGTTGCCAGTGAGATCTTCGATGAGGCCTGTTGTGTTGAGGAGCAACGCGGCGGCGTCGTTGTTGTCGTACCGGGCGGTGCGCAAGAGGGGGAGGTCGGGATCGAGCGATGTGGCATTGACGATAGAGACGGTGGTGCCGCCGGACGGAGGATCGACTTGGGTGAGACCGCTCGCGAATCTATGAGCGATCTCCCCGCCGCGTAGCTCGAAGAGATCACCCGAGTGAATGAGGAAGGTGGGTGCTGCCACGAGAACGGGGTCGTAGACGCGCAGATGATCACCGGGATGCAGTTCCTGGCTGCTCACCGACGAGACCCGATACGCGGAGCTCACCGGGTAGGCGTACGTGCCGGTCGCGTCGGTCCAGTAGAGGGCCGATCCGTCACCGGACCAGGTGAACGAGGAACCCGATGGTGCCACCAGGTCTTGACGAGGGTCGCCGAGGGCGATGACCCACACACCCGATCCTTGTGCCGCGATGGTTGCATCGACGGCCAGGTAGCGCCCTGTGGGGTCGAATGCACCTGCGTGGATGTCCGACAGCGTGGCGATCGTACGACCGAGTCCGGACGTTGTCCCGTCTTGGGCGGATACGGTCCTCGTGAGGTTGAGCCCGTCAGCGCCGGCGATCGCGACCTGCAGGGAGCCGACGGCTATGAGGCGTCCGGGGAGTGGACCGGCGAAGAGCGTGCCGTCCATGTACCACTCGTAGCAGTGGTCACCTGCAACATCGAGTCCGACTACTTGCGAGTTCGGCGACCAGTAGATGTGCCCGTCGATGAGAGGATCGGAGCCGTCGGCTGCCTCCAACTCGGTTGGCTGGTTCGTTGTGAGATCCCAGACGGTCACCGTGCCGTGGATGTCGACAGTGGCCAGGAGACGTCCGTTCGGCGAGAGTTCGACATCGACGAGGTGTCCGGGCGATCCGATGGGGAGATCTGTGTGAACGCCGTCGGGAGTGACCCTGACGTAGCTGTCGCCGGTGTGGAGGAGCAGGGAACCGTCATACATCACGTCGTCGGCCGGTTCCAGGAATGGGAACGAGCCGGTGAGGGTCTTCGGAGGTGCGTCGGCCCTGACCAGACCCAGCCACGTTCCCTGTGGCAGCGGGTAGGTCGGGACGTGTGGTCCGGGAGGCAGGAGCGTAGTGGTGGTAGCCGTGACCGGAGGGGGAGTAGGTGTAGTCACCTGTTGGAACCCGGAGGGCACCGTGAGGATCGAAAGCACCAGACCGACCGCGACGACCGTGCTTGCGATCATCCATGGTCGCGGCCGCCACGGGAGCCGGTCCTCGACGGGTTCGGGCAAAGAAGGAGTGACAGGACGGGCGGCGGGGGATTGATCCTCGGCGGTGTCGCCATGCCAGGCGGGGCGACCGCATGTAGGACAGGTGTCGCCGTCGACGGTCTGGTCACAGAAATAGCAGTACCCCATCGCAATCAGGGTACGGTGGAGAGCGGCGGTGTGCAGGTCCGGGCTGGGGTTCGCTTACGCGATGAACGTTTCCCACCAGTCGCGCAGCCGGGCGGCATGGTGACCCTTGACGACGACGATGTGGTTGCCGAGAGGGGTGTTGAGCAGATCGCGAACCGAGCCATCGGAGAGGTGCACGTCTATCTGTGTGCGGCAGAGCCCCTCGAGTGGGGTCCTGGCGTGAATCTGGCCCTCGGCGAGCCAGACGCGGTCCATGTTGGTACCACCGATACGTAGCAGGGTCACCGGACCGGGCGGGATCGTTCCCTGAATGCCGACGCTGGTGCCCGACTCGAAGTGGGAACGGAGGGAGTAGGAGTCGACCAGGCTCTTCGGAACCGTGCAGTGCGCCAGGAGGACGCTGTTGTCGTGCACGTCGACTTGGGCCGGGTTGGCCATCCACGGCATCTCGCCTGTGAGCTCACGCGCCCACAGGATGCCGACGGTGGAAACGATGTCGCCCTCACATCCGGCCACGATGCCTTCGTCGTTGAGTTCGGAGAGCGCGACGCAGCCGCTGGTCGCAATATCACCCAGCAGGTCAAAACACCTGACGGCCACCGCAGTGAGCGTGTTGGCCTGGACGAAGTCCTCGAGTGCTGTGGTCAGGCGAGCTGCCGCCTGGATCTCCTCGACGGATGGTTCTTCGATGTGGCGGGCGTGATCTCGGAGCTCTCCGGCTCCCACGGGTTCTGCCAGCTCGAATCCTTCGTAGATGCTGTCGAGGGCAACATCGACAACCGTCGGACCCCACGTGGACGAAACGGTTTCGGGACTCGGACTGGAGGCGACCAGCCAATCGGACGGGAGGCCCGCTCTTCCGATCCGGGCTCGTCCGAGAGTCGACCAGACGGCGAGGTCTCTTACGGCCGCGTCGACGGCTGCCAAGCCCTCGGAGTCGTCGGGGCCCCGAAGGTAGAGGATGCGTCCCCTCGCGCCCAGCTGGTGCAGACGTGCGAGTGCCTCCAACGAAGCGGGCAGTGAGTTGTGGCCCGGATGGGCGATCATGAACACTGGTCTGGTCGGGTTCTGCTCCCACCAATCGAGGAGAAGGCGCTCGGTTCCTCCTGTCGCTACCAACACCAGTGAGTCGTCGGTTCCATCCCTCCTTCCTCCGATCGTCTCGAGCGCCGACACGGAGGGCCCAATCACCCTGTCCAGGTGTTCATGGAGGGCTGATGCGATGACTCGGTAGGAGAACGACATGGTCTAGCCCTTCCGTTCGAAGTGAACGTGGCGGGTTTCGACGGGGCGATGATGGGGATCGTCGTGGAGCACCTGTCCTTTGCCGGTGGTGGGCATGGGATGACCATACGCTTCGCTCAGTGTGTCCGTGGTCAGCACTTCTTCGGGTGGTCCTGAGGCCACGATCCGACCGGCGAGGAGGAGGACATGGTCTGCCATTCGAGCCTCGTCGAGCGAGTGGGTAGTGCCGACGATGGTGACACCTTCCGCCTTCTCTTCCCGAATCACCTGGAGAATGTACTCTCTCGACACCAGGTCGAGACCGGTGATCGGCTCGTCGAGGAGAAGCAGAGACGCTTCTTGCGCGATGCCCTGGGCGACGAACACTCGTTGTCGTTGTCCTCCTGACAGCTCCGAGAGGTGTCGGGCGCCGAGGTCCTCGATGCCGAGCCTTGCCATCGCCTGGTCACAGACAGAGCGGTCACCCGGCCTGAACCTACCGAAGAAACCGAGGCGTGCGTAGCGGCCCATTCGAACTGCTTCCACGACGGTGATCGGCGTCATCTCGTTGAGCTTGGTGGATTGGAGGACGTACGCGATCCTCTTGCCGAAGGGGACGGAGAGAGAGCCCGAGGCGGGTTCGACGAGCCCTGCAATCGCATGGAGCAGGGTGGACTTGCCGGCCCCGTTCGGTCCGATGATGGCAGTGATCGCTCCCGTTGGGATCTCGAATGTCGAAGGGGCGAGAGCGATTCGATCGCCATAGGCCAGTACCAGGTTCTCGGCACGGATCAGGCGCGACATGCTTCGCAAACTCCATCGAGCTCGAGTCGGTGGTCCGTGATCTCGTACGCTCGTTCGCTGCCGATGGCGTCGATGAGGCGTGTGATGGCCTCTTCCAGCTTCTTGGGAATGGCCACCTCGGTGGTGCGACCGCATTGTGAGCACACGAAGTGGTGGTGGTGATCGCCGGTCACCCGCTCCGACAACTCGTACTTGGCTACGCCGTCGCCATCCCGGAGTCTCGTGAGGAGGCCGGACTCCTCGAGGGTCAACAGTGTTCGATAGATGGAGGAGAGAGGGACCCTTCTTCGCATGGCGACGTCGAGTTCGGCCGCGGATCGTGGCCCAGGATGGTCGACGAGTGAGCGGATGACGAGGCGGCGCGCGTTCGTCAGCCGCACGCCGCGATCGAGGAGGTAGTGAGTTGCCGTGTCGACGAGTTCCGTTTGCGCCATCGCCGGAACACGATACCATGAGATTGTGAAAATGAGAATCGTTCTTATTCTGGTGTCGGCTCTGGTGGCGACCGCGTGCGGTACGCCCACAGGCTCCAACGGCTCGACGATCGTGGTGACGACGACAGTGCTCGGCGACTTCGTCCGGCAGATTGTGGGGGACGCCGTGACCGTCCAGGTGCTGATGCCCGTCGGGGCCGATCCACACGAGTTCGAGGCATCGGCGCAACAGGTGGCGGCGATGGAGAAGGCATCGCTGGTGGTCGCCAACGGGCTCGGTCTCGAGGAGGGGATGGCATCGGTGCTCGACGCAGTTGAAAGCGACGGGGTTCCCGTTCTCAAGATCGGCGAACTGGAGACACCCCGGTACTTCTCGGATGGAACACCCGACCCGCACGTTTGGTTCGACCCCGTGCGAATGGCGAACGCCACTACGGCCATCGGGGCGAAGCTCGCCGAGGTCGTTCCCGAGGTAGCCGACTGGACTGCAAAGGGGGAGGCATACGCTCAGGAGATCCGGACGACTGAGGAGACGATGCGCAGCCTCTTCGATCAGATCCCTGTGGACCGCCGCAAGCTCGTGACCGGACACATGGCGTTTGGCTACCTGGCCGACCGGTTCGGCTTCTCGATCGTGGGTGTCATCACTCCTGGGGGCGGAACGATGGGAGAGCCAAGCGCGGGGGACCTGGCGGCGTTGGCTCAGACGATCGTCAGCGAGGATGTACCCGCAATCTTCACCGAGTCGACCGAATCACCCACGCTCGCCGATGCGCTCGCCAAGGAAGTCGGCCGCGACGTGAAGGTCGTTAGCCTGTACACAGGCTCGCTCGGAGCGCCAGGATCGGGCGCTGACACCTACCTGGGTCTGCTCCTCACCGACGCACACACGATCACAGACGTACTCAAGTAGAACGGAGAGCAATGACCTGGTTGATCGAGCCGTTCAGCTTCGACTTCATGCAGCGAGCACTGCTCGCGGGTATTCTCGTCGCCGCGGTCACATCGATCGTCGGGACGTGGGTGGTGCTTCGTGGTTTGAGCTTCATCGGAGACGCGCTCGCCCACGGAGTACTACCCGGGATCGCACTCGGCGTGTTGTTCGGTTTCAGTCAGCTCGTGGGAGCCGTCGTTTCGGCCCTCGTCATGGTGTGGGGTATCGGAACGATTCATCGCAAGGCCAAGCTCTCCGAGGACACGGGCATCGGGCTGTTGTTTGTCGGGATGCTCGGGCTGGGTGTGGTGATCATTTCGAGGACGTCGTCCTATGCAGGGAGTCTGGCCGGGATCCTGTTCGGCGACGCGCTCGGCGTCAACACCGGGGATCTGAGGATCCTCTCCATCGGGCTGGTGGTGACGGTGCTGGTGGCGCTCGTCTTCTACCGTCCGTTTCTCGCACTGTCGTTCAACGAGGACAAGGCGAAGCTGTTGGGAATGCAGCCCCAACTCGCGCGGGCCGTCATGCTCGGACTCGTGACCCTCGCTGTCGTCATCGCCTTCAAGACCGTCGGCACGCTGCTGGTGTTCGGGCTGCTGATCGCCCCGCCGGCGACCGCCTCGTTGGTCACCGGGAGGGTTCCGACGATGATGCTGGTTGCGGTCACTATGGGCTCCCTCGCCGTCGTGGGTGGGCTCTACATCAGCTACTACGTGGGCACCGCCGCCGGAGCCACGATGGCGACCCTATCGGTGGTGTTGTTCTTCGTGGTACTCGCGATCAGAGACGTTGTTCTCGAATCGTGAATCGCGACCAAACCGCCGCAGTCTTCTACCATCCGAGACATGGGCAAGCACAGGGACGGGCCGAAACGTTCTGAAGTCGTGAGCGCTCTGGCCACGATTGCGGTGGTCGTGGGTGTCGCTCTCTTCGGCTTTCTCGCCGCGACAGGCGTGCACGCATATCAGGCGTACCACAGCGTGGAGCGCGAGGAGTTCGCGTCGGCCTCCCAAGTTCGGTCGAAGATCGCCGGGAGGACCCCGGAGCAGGTTGCCGCAGCGGTGGCGGCGGCGTCCGTTGACTTCCATCCACCATTGCTCGACAAGGACCTACTCACTCTGGTCGTTGCCGAACGCAACCAGCAACAGGCGACCATCATCCCGTTCGATCTGCCGACAGCGACAAGCCCTGCCTTGCCGGACAGCATGTTCGCGTCGTATCTCCTCGTCGGTCAGGAAGGCCCGAGGGCGGATGCCATGCTGCTCATTCTGCTGCCCTCCGACGGGTCGACGCCGATCATCGCGTCGCTTCCACGCGATCTCTACGTGAACAACCCCTGTATCGATGACTATGCCCGTCTGAACACCGGACTCGGCGGGTGCAAAGGGGTCGCCGGCGGGGCGGAGTTGTTGGCGCTCATGGTGCAGGACTACACCGGCATCGAAGTCGACCACTTCGCGAGGATCGACTTTTCCGGTTTCGCCGACATCATCAACGCACTCGGTGGAGTCGACGTGTGCGTTGACAATCCGGTGAGGGACGCCAAAGCCCAGTTGGATCTTCCGGCGGGCTGCACGCACGTGAACGGTGACCAGGCACTGGCGTGGGTGCGCACCAGACACACCGAAGAATACGTTGATGGTGAGTGGCGTCCGGTCGCTGGTGCGAGCGACCTGACACGAGAGCAGCACCAACAGGAGATGCTGTTCAAGATCGCCGACCGGATGGCTTCGTTCGGTTCCCTTTCGGCGTTCTCATCGGTAGCCAACAAGGTGGCGAGTGTCGTCCACCTCGACTCGCGGTTCGCGTTCGGGGACGCGGTCAGTCTCGCATGGAACTTCCGTGGGATCACCGCATCACAGGTGAGAAGAGTGCACATCTCGGTGAAGGACTACGTGACGTCGACCGGTGCCTGGGTGCTGCTACCCACCAACACGTTCAACGCCGAACTCGCCAAGGTCTATCCGGCAGCAGCGAGGTAGGAGCTCCGCAGTCTTCAGTCTTCAGTCATCAGTGGCGATCACCTTCGTGGCAACTCCAGGGGGCCCGTCCACCTTCCCTCTACGCTTCTCTCACAGTGCTGCTCGACTCGCTTGGAACGATGAGGTGATTGACTGGAGCGGACATCGGGTGACTGTCTTACTGACAACTGACAACTGACAACCGAAAACCGAAGACCGTCGGCGTCAGCGAACAGCGGCTGTCAGCTGTCAGCTGTCAGCTGTCTGCTCACCTCCACCGTTGTCTCCACCGGCACGTTGCCCCTGATCGCGTGTGAGACGGAGCACATCTCGTCGTGGCTTCGGTGTACCGACTCCGTGAGCTCCTGTTCGGTGAGGTCCGGTCCCGCGGCTCGGTAGTGCAGCCGGAACCGCTGGAATCTCCATGGCGGGTCGGGCTCCTTGGTGTAATGGACGGTGATCTCCAGAGAGGTGAGCCGGTCGGCGCCGATCTGGTTCACGACATCGACACCGGAGCAGCCTGCGAGTGCCATGGGCAGGAGATCCGATGGTCGGACTCCCATCGTCGCCTCACCGTCGATGTCGACAGGCATGGCGTCGCGATCTTCGGCATCGAAGCGATGATCCCCTTCCCAGGTGAGCACAACCGCGGCCACCATCAGTCCTTTCTCCGTGTCGCACAAGTGTACGACCCGTCCAGAAACCGGTAGCAAACACCGGCCCCCGTTGTCGCAGCCGCGGATCGGGACTAACTTGAGTGTGCTCGGCGCGACTAGTCGAGCGACACCTAATGGAGGAGAGCTAATGAGACGCCGATTCTGGGTCGTCGCCCTCATCGCCGCATTTGCGTTGATCGCAGCGGCGTGCGGAGGGACAGGGACGACCACGACGCAAGCCACGACGACGACGGCGGCCCCCACTACGACGGCTGGACCGGGCACCACCGCGGCCCCCACTACGACGGCCGCGACAGGTCCGAAGACGATCATCATCGGGACCACCGATACGATCGCGAGCCTCGATCCGGCGGACGCCTACGCAACACGGGACTGGGAGTTGATCAAGAACACCGGTGAGGGCCTGATGAAGTGGGCCCCCGGCTCCGGTGACAAGTTGATCCCGGGTCTCGCGACGGCACCCCCGACCGTCTCGGACGACGGACTGACCTACACGGTCACATTGAAGGACGGGATCAAGTTCGGAGACGGAACCGATCTCACGGCACAGGTGTTCGCAGATTCGATGAATCGTGTGCTCACCATTGGCCCCGACTGCCCGAACGGCGTCGCCGACGCGCTCGTCACGCCGTATCTGGCCAGTGTCGAGGCGACAGACGCCAGCACGATCGTGTTCCATCTGTCACAGCCGGTGGCGTACTTCCCTCAGCTGCTCGCGACTGGCCCGTACATCCCGGCGGATCCGAACATCTTCCCCGCCGACCAGTGTGATCTGTTCCCACCAGCGCCGATCTATGGCGTCGGTCCGTGGATCATCACGCAGTACACCCAGCAGGAGCAGGTCGTTCTCGAGCCGAACCCGTACTACAACGGGGACTACAAGCCGCAGGTCGACCAGATCATCGTTCGCTTCTACAGCGATCCACAGACGATGGCCCTGGCCCTCCAGAACGGCGAGATCGACATCGCGTGGCGGTTCCTCGGCACCGAGTTGATTCAGCAGCTCGAGAGCGTGCCGGATGTAACGGTTGGAGCGATCAACGGCGGAGCAATTCGCTACCTGATCATCAACCACACGATGGCACCGTTCGATGACGACAACGTGCGGAAGGCGGTCGCGTCGCTCATCGACCGCGACCAGATGGCGGACACCGTGTTCGGTGGCCAGGTCACGCCGCTGTACTCACAGGTGCCTCCGGGCTTCTTGGGTGCGAATGAGGCGTTCGATACGGCCTATCAGGCTCCGAACATGGCTGCTGCACAGCAGTACCTGACGGATGCCGGCTACAGCGAGAGCAATCACCTGCAGCTGGACCTGTACTACCCACCCGAGCACTACGGTGCGTCGACGGCGGACTGGATGGCGGTGCTGCAGCAGCAGCTCGAGGCCTCCGGCATGATCGATGTGACGCTGAACGCGGTCGAGTGGAGCACGTACGTGACGGCACTCACCGGTGGCGAGGCGTACTCGGCCGGAGTGCTCGGATGGTTCTTCGACTATCCGGACCCGTCGAACTACCTGGAGCCGTTCGTGTACAACGGCGGCGAAGGCACCAACGTGACAAAGCCGGCGGAGGGCAACGCCTTCGGCGTCGGGATCGACGACAAGTCGCAGCAGCTGACCGATCTCCTCGGTCAGGCCGCGACGGAGACGGACCAGACCAAGCGTGCCGACCTGTACGGGCAGGCGCAGGATCTGTATGCCGACCTCGTGGTGACGCTGCCGCTGTTCTTCGAACCCGAGCACGTGGTCTACGCGAGCTATATCCATGGCGATTCCATGTACGACTCGCCTGACACACTGAACATCGGCCCGACGATCGAGTTCAACTACTCGACACTGACGACCGACAAGTAAACGATTGAGTGGGGGTGGGTTCCTTTCGGGCCCACCCCCGCACTACCCTCCCGTTCACGATGTCACCGCTGTCGCTCATCTTTCTCATCATCGGTGTCCCGGCCTTTGTCGGCCTCGCCTACATCTTCGTCAGGGGCAGCACAGGCCTTCGCCGGTACATCCTCACCCGGATCGCGCTGACACTTCCGATGGTGTTCATCCTCGCCAGCCTCGTGTTCTTCGTTCTGAGGGTCATCCCTGGCGATCCGGTCAGTTCGGCGCTCGGGCCGAAAGGCAGCCCGGAAACGGTGGCTCGCCTCAGGGAACAACTCGGTCTCAACGACCCGCTCATCCTCCAGTACGCGAGGTTCCTCGGGAGCGTCGTCACGCTCGACTTCGGTAATTCACTGACGGGTGCACACAGACCGATCGTCGACGAGATGAGCGAACGCTTCCCTGCGACGCTCGAGCTCGTCATCCCCGCTGCAATCCTTTCACTCGTCCTGGGCATCTTCGGCGGCGCGTTCGCCGCGTCTCGACGAAAACGAACCACCGACTACTCGCTGAGGCTGTACTCGGTCATCATTTACTCACTACCCATCTTCTGGCTGGGGCTGATGCTCCAGCTGCTCTTCGGGGTGAAGCTCGGCTGGCTCCCCATAGCGGGGAGAATCGACGCGATCGCCGGAACCACCCTGCACCACATCACGAACATCTACAGCGTCGATGCGTTGCTCACGGGGAACTGGACCGCCCTTCGGTCGGTGCTGGAGCACCTGGTGCTGCCGACCCTGACGCTTGGACTGATCCTCTCCGGTGTATTCGTCAGGCTCACGAGGATCAACGTCATCGAGACACTCCAGCAGGACTACATCGCCGCCGCGCGCGCGAGAGGTATCCGTGAGCGCGTCGTGATCTATAACCATGCTCTCAAGAACGCCATGATCCCCGTCATCACCTTGATCGGACTCCAGGTAGCGATCCTCCTGGCGGGCGCGGTGCTCACCGAGACCGTGTTCTCGTGGCCCGGCATGGGCCGGTACCTCGTCGAGCGAATCTCGAGCCGTGACTACACGGCCGTACAGAGCGTGATCACGATGTTCGCTCTGTTCGTTGCGCTGATCAGCCTGGCGGTCGACATCATCTACTCGCTCGTCGATCCGAGGGTCAGGTACTGACGCATGGCCCTTCAGACCCCTACGAACGAGTACGAGTGGAGCGTTGAGCTCGAGAAGGTCGGCTTCGTCAGAAGGCTCCTCGGGGCCAGGCGCTGGTACGGAGCGGACTGGTGGCTCGTCGCCATCTCGGCGGTGATGGTGCTCGTATTCATCATCCTCGGCCTGGTGCCGTCACTGCTCGCTCCGTACAGCCCGGACGTACAGGTCGGCCCGAGGTTCCTCGCGCCAGGTGCCAGCCCCGACCTTCCTGTGCTGGTGTCTTTGGCCTCGTCCGGAATCACCGAACTGGGTGATCTCGAGACCTCGACGGGCGACCCGAGGCCGTCCGTCGGCGTTGTGCGGGGAGTGCCAACCGCCCAAGCACTCAATGAGCAGGCTCAGGCGTTGAATGAGCAACTCGCCGGAACGGACAAGGAACTGCGGCCGCGTATCGTTCGTTTCAACTCCATTGACGAGGCCTTGCAGGCTGTCGCCGATGGAACGATTGCTGCAGCGGTCGTCCAGTCGGCGGAGTACGAGGATCTTGCGGAGAACTACCCACAGGTCGTGGAAGGCAAGAGCGTCACCGGCGAGTCGGCCGCAGCCGGTGGCTTCCTCCTCGGCACGAACCAGATCGGACAGGACGTATTCAGCCGATTGATCTGGGGTACCCGCATCGCGTTGCTGATCGGGTTCAGCGCTTCGATCATCGCGTTGGTGCTCGGTGTGCCGCTCGGCTTGCTCGCCGGCTTCAGGGGCGGCAAACTCGATCGGCTTCTCAGCATCATCATGGACAGCCTGTACGCATTCCCAGGGCTGATTCTCGCCATCTCGATCACGGCCGTGTTGGGTCCGAGCGTGCTGAACGTCATCGTTGCCATCGCGGTCTTGTACATACCCACCTACTACCGGATCGTGCGGGGCCAGACGCTGTCGGTCAAGGAAGAGCTGTACGTTGAGGCTGCGAGGTCGATAGGTGCTCGGTCGAGAGAGATCCTTCGCAAGTACATCTACCCGAACGTCATCCCATCGGTCGCGATCATCTTCTCCGTCAACGTCGCCGACGCGATCTTGACCGGGGCAGGACTGAGCTTTCTCGGCCTCGGCCTTCCTCCGAACACCGCCGATTGGGGCATCGACCTCGCCCGAGGTCAGGGGTTCATACAAACCGCATGGTGGTTGATCACCTTTCCCGGTATCGCCATCATGCTCGTCGTCCTCGCCTTCACGATGATGGGCGAGGGGTTGATGGAGATCTTCAACCCGAAGCTGAGGGAGCGGTGATGGAAGACATCCTGTACTCCGTCCGCAACCTCAACGTCCGGTATGCGACCCGGTCGGGGGATGTCCACGCCGTGGACGATGTCTCGCTGGACATTCGCCGCGGCGAGATCCTCGGGCTCGTTGGGGAGTCCGGTTGCGGCAAGTCGACGTTCGGCAAGGCGATCATGCGAATGATGAGGACACCCGGTCGAATCGACGGAGGAGAACTCTGGTTCGACGGCGACGATCTCATGACGTACTCCAAGAAGCAGATGCAGTCGGTTCGCGGCGGTGAGATCGGGATGGTGTTCCAGGATCCCATGACCTCGCTGAACCCCGTACAGCGGGTCATCGAGCACCTCACCGAGACGATCAGGACGCACGAACCGAAGGTCTCGGAACTGGCGGCGATTGCCCGAGCGGAAGAGCTCGTCGAGAAGCTCGGGATCCGGCGTGAGCGACTGGACGACTACCCACACCAGCTGTCGGGTGGTATGCGGCAGCGGGTCATGATCTCGCTCGCGCTGGCATTGCGTACCAAGCTCGTGATCGCCGACGAGCCGACGACGTCTCTGGATGTGATCGTCGAGGCGAAGTTCCTCGATTTGTTGAGGGAGCTTCGCGACGAGTTCGATCTGACGATTCTGTTGATCACCCACAACATCGGTGTCGTCGCCGAGGTCGCAGATCGTGTGGCGGTCATGTACGCAGGCAGAATGGCCGAAGTAGGAGATGTGTACGGGGTCTTCGCCGAACCGAAGCATCCCTACACGGTGGGTCTGCTGCACTCGGTTCCGAACATCGACTTGGCGGCCCACGACCTCTACAAGATGGAGGGGGCACCTCCCAACCTCCTCAGTCCACCGAGCGGATGTCCATTCCACCCTCGTTGCCCCCGGGCGATGGACATCTGTGCGGTCGAAGTGCCGCAGTTCCGTGAGGTGATCCCTGGCCACGCGACAGCCTGCTGGCTGTACGACCAGGTGGAGGTCGCAGGTGGCTGAGAACCTCGTCGAAGTCGTCGACCTGCGGAAGTGGTTTCCCGTCGCGCAAGGGTTCGTCGCGAGCCTCACAGGGGCGCCCAAAGAGCACGTGCGCGCCGTCGACGGTGTGACGTTCGAGATCCGCAAAGGTGAGGTGTTTGGACTGGCGGGTGAGTCCGGCTCCGGCAAGTCGACCGTCGGTCGACTGGTACTTCGACTTCTGGACCCGACCGACGGCACGGTCGTATTCGATGGTGTCGACCTGGGCTCACTGTCACACGAGGAGATGCGCACGCTTCGGCATCGGATGCAGGTGGTGTTCCAGGACCCGCTTGCCTCTCTGAACCCCAGGATGACGGTCGGTGAGGCAATCGAGCACCCGCTGAAGATCCACATGCCGCAACTCTCGCAGGAGGATCGACACGGCCGGGTGCTGAACATGCTCGAGCAAGTCGGGATGGCTCCGTCGGAGTTCTTCTACGCGAAGTATCCACATCAGATCAGCGGCGGACAGCGCCAGCGGGTCGTGTTTGCGAGAGGCATGATCACGGCGCCCGATCTGATCGTGGCCGACGAGCCGATAGCCATGGCCGATGTGAGCGTGCGCGCGCTCCTCCTCGATCTCATGATGCAGCTCAAGAACGAGTTCGATCTCACCTACCTGTTCATCACACACGACCTCGCCACCGCCAAGTACGTGTGCGATCGCATCGCGGTCATGTACCTGGGAAAGATCGTGGAGGTCGGACCTCTCGAAGCCGTCTACAGCAACGCCCAGCACCCCTACACGCGCGCGCTCCTCGACGCGGTTCCCGTGCCAGACCCCAAGCGCCGGCGAACGGTAGCGCTGCCGGCCGGCGAGATCCCGAACCCGATCAACCCGCCGCCGGGCTGCAACTTCCATCCGAGATGCTCCATCGCGCAGGCGGGAATCTGTGACGGCATTGACCCGATTCTGCTCCCTTTCGAAGGTGATCCGGAGCACCTGGTGTCGTGCCATCTGAGAACCGGCGAGTACCAGGATCTCGATCCGCTCCGCTGAGATAGGCGAGCTGCCCTCGCCCGTTGTGAGTTTTGGGTTTCCGGCTATGGGTAGGAGATCGCCTGCGGTCTTCGCGTCGTCCCAGTCCTTTCCTACCGACAACCCATAACCCATGACCTCATGACCGAACGGACGGAGCCCGCACGCTCACGCGAGTTCCGGCGAGAGAAGATCAACGGGGCCGACTGTCGCGTGCAAGTGGCGGACGGCCATGTCGGCGATGTCCTGTCCGGCCGCCATGACGTCCTCGGACGCTGATTCGTGGTGGCCTTCGATGACGATCAACACCCGGGTGGAGTCCGGACCTGCAGCGCTCTGCGCACTCTGGCGCCAGCACCAGCGTCGCGCGCAGACGTACCCGGCCGCGTCGATGAAGACGACCTCGCCGGGAGAAGGATGGTCCGGGCCATCGGTGCCGATGCCGTGAAAGACCTCGTCACCCGAAGCGAAGCGAACCTCGATGGGCAGCGACACTCCCTCGAGATCGAACACCGCCACCGGAAGCGAGTGACGGATCGACACGAGGTTTCCGATGTCCACGAGGGGGTTGATCGAAGGCACCTCTCCCTGTTTGGAGAGCCTCCGGAGCAACGCTTCGACGGCCGACCGGTGTTGGGTGGGTTTCACACCGAATCGGGAGAATGCTCGCCGCCACGCCGCGATGGAGGCGATCTCCGCGATCGGTATCTGAGCGAGCCGTTCGATGGTCGCCAACTGCTGGGAGCGATACTCGTCTGCCAGTCCGTCGGCACCACCAGGCTCTATGTCGGCTACCTGCACGACCGCCGCCCGAATCGTCGGGAAAGCGTCGAGCACCGTACGGTCGTACCCGAAGGACGGTGTCTCGGTGGCTGGCTGGTCCGTCACGGTGCCCGATTCAAGCGGAGAGGGAACCAACAACCAACAGCGAACAGCGAACAACCCGAAGGGAGAACGTTGGATTCGCCACGTGGTCTCGAGTCGATCATCGTCGCGCTGTGGCTGGCGGCTTCCAGCTGTTGGCTGTCTGCTGCGAGCGCAGCGGGCTGTCACAATGCGCCCCGTGCGGATCGGGATCGACTTCCCGGTCCCGGGATGGAGCGACAGAGCTACGCGAGGCCATGCACGGCGACTGGGGTCAGGAATGCCGCCTGGCTCTGAGCGGCGTCGGATCAGAGGTAGGCTGCGCTCCTCATGAAACCGGAGAAGCGTAGTCCGAGGAGACTGTTGCTGATTGTGGGTATGGCTGCCCTTGTCGGACTCGTACTCGCGATCGGCTCCGGGGTCGAGGCCGCACACTTCGAGAACCGAGACTCGTTCTGTGCCTCGTGCCATTCGGAACCGGAGAGCACCTATGTCGATCGGAGCGTCGCCGCCGACCCGGTCGACCTGGCGAGCTTCCACACGACGAAGGCCGTCCGATGCATCGATTGCCACTCGGGACGGGGTCTCTTCGGACGCATCTCCGCACTGACGTTGGGTGCGAGGGACCTGACGCACTACCTGACCGGCCACTACACGCAGCCTGCCCCGCAGACGAGGCCGGTATCCGACGCGCAATGCACCAAATGCCACGAGGACGTGCTCAACGCTCAGGGGTTCAACAATCACTTCCATGAGTTGCTTCCGAAGTGGCAGGAGCTCAGCCCGGACGCAGCTACGTGTGTGAGCTGCCACGAGTCTCATATCACCGACGGTTCGGCGGACATTGCGTACCTGAATGAGGCGCGTACGACACAGGTCTGTCAGGCGTGCCATGCATTTGCCGGCCAGGGGTGACGTCAGATCGCGAAGAGCCGGTCGAACACCACGCCGGCATTGGCGAGCGTCGCTGCGGGGTCAAAGCATGCTGCGAGATGCTCCAAGTGAACGTCGGGATCGTCCGCGAGGACATCGCGCAGGTGAAGACCCTCGTCCCACGCGCGGGCCGCGCAGCGCTGAACGATCCGATAGGCATCATCGCGGGACAACCCGGCATCGATGAGTGACAGCAACACGGTTTGGCTGAAGACGAGCCCGTGGGTCGCGTCGAGGTTTTCTTGCATGCGGTCCCTGCGGATGACGAGTCCCTCCACGATGCGAGTGAACGTTGCGAGCATGTAGTGCAGCAGGATGGTTGCGTCGGGCAGGATGATGCGCTCGGCCGACGAGTGGCTGATATCTCGCTCGTGCCACAGAGCGACATCCTGCATGGCTGACACGGCATAGCCTTGGAGCACCCTGGCCATACCGACCATGCGCTCCGAGAGGATCGGGTTGCGCTTGTGGGGCATGGCGGAGGAGCCCTTCTGTCCCGTCGCGAAGGCCTCCTGAACCTCTCTGACCTCGCTTCGCTGCAAGTGACGTATCTCCGTGGCGAAGCGCTCGATCGACGAACCGGTCAGCGCGATCGTTGCAACCAGCTCGGCATGACGATCCCGGTGTGTGACTTGTGAAGAGGCCGGTTCGATCCCGAGACCGAGGCGGTCGCACACGTACGCTTCGATCGCAGGTGGTGCCTGTGAGTAGGTTCCGACGGCGCCACTCACCTTGCCGACGGCTATCGCCTCACGTGCTCGAATGAGTCTCTGCCTGGCGCGCGCGATCTCGAACGCCCACGTCGCGAGCTTCAGTCCGAAGGTCGTCGGCTCTGCCCACATGCCGTGCGTACGTCCGACCATCAACGTGTCACGCTCCTCGAGTGCCCTTCGTCGTACGGCCTGGAAGAGGTCGTCGATGCCGGTGACGAGCAGGTCCACTGCCTCCGTCAGGATGGCCGCCTGCGCCGTGTCGACGACATCCGAAGACGTGAGCCCGTAGTGCACCCACGGGCCCGACTTGTCTGCTGCATCCGCGAGGAGATCGACGAATGCCGCGACGTCATGATGCGTGATCAGTTCACGCGCCCTCCATGCGTCGGGATCCATCGCGGGCGCCGATCGGATGGCCGAGCCGGTGCCCTCGGGAGCGACACCTTCGGCTTCCCACGCTTCGGCGACGAGCGCTTCGACCTCCTGCCAGACCGCGAGCTTGTGCTCGTCGGACCAGAGCTTGCCCATCTCGGGGAGTGTGTAGCGGGGAATCACCCGCCTATGTTCGCAGGGTCGGCGAAGGATCTCGACCAGAATGACCCGATGTTTCGCTTGTCGATCGATCAGGCCCGCCGCATCGGGCTTGCAGCGCAGGGGTTGACGCGACAGCGTCCCAGCGGGCGCATCGACGTGCGTCACTTCCGGCGCGTCCTCGGTCACGTTGGGCTCGTCCAGCTCGACTCGGTGAACGTGCTCGCCCGCGCTCACTACATGCCCTTCTTCTCCCGGTTGGGGTCATACGATCGGGCGACACTCGACCGGTGGTTGTGGGACAGTCGTGAGCTGTTCGAGTATTGGGGACACGGAGCATCCCTACTCCCGATTGAAACCAGACCCTTGTTCGTGCACCGTATGAACGGTGGTGTTCGCTGGTCGGCCATCGAACGACTCGCCGAGGACCGCCCGGGATTCGTCGACCATGTCTACGAACAGGTCCGCACCAGAGGGGCGCTCACCGTGTCCGACCTCGACGCACAGGAACGAAGGTCGGGCGCCTGGTGGAGATGGCGTTCCGAGAAGGTGGCACTCGAGTGGCTGTTTTTCGTCGGCAAGCTGACGTCTGCGGGGCGTCCGGCTTTCAATCGACTCTACGACCTTCCCGAGCGGGTCCACCCGGAGGTGCTCGACGAATCACCGGTCGATGTCGACGATGCGCGTAGGAAGCTCCTCGTTCGGGGGGCTGCGTCGCTCGGCATCGCGACGCTCGCCGATCTCGCCGACTACTACAGGATCCGCGTTCCGGTGGCGAGGCCACTCGTGGAGGATCTGGTTCGCTCCGGCGCCCTCGAACGAGTCGAAGTACGAGGATGGAGCGACGTCGCCTATCTGCATCCGTCGGCTGTGATACCCCGCCACCACAGGGGGGCAGCACTATTGAGCCCGTTCGATCCCCTCATCTGGTTTCGGCCGAGGGTTGAGCGCCTCTTCGCATTCCACTACCGGATCGAGATCTACGTGCCGGCGAATCATCGCGTCTACGGGTACTACGTGCTTCCGTTCCTTCTCGACGGGGAGCTGGTCGGCCGGGTCGATCTGAAGGCGGATCGCAATCGGGGTGTTCTCGCAGTGAGAGCCGCCCACGTGGAAGAGGACCAGGACGAGGTGCGAGTCGCGTCGCTTCTGGCTGACGAACTGCGCGTGATGGCCGGATGGCTCGGACTCGAGTATGTGGAGATGGATCGGGTCGGCAATCTGTCCAGGACGCTGGCAAGAGAGCTGTGAGGGCCTTCCTGGAAGGGATCGTCGCCGGCTACGGAATTGCAGTCCCAGTCGGCCCGATTGCTGTGCTGATCATTGGAATCGGAACGAAATCCGGATTCCGGAAGGCGTTCTTCGCCGGCCTCGGGGCTGCGCTGGCCGATCTCATCTACGCCACGATCGCTGCGGTTGCCGGTGCCGCCACTGCCGCCGCCCTCGCTCCGTACGAGCGTTCGCTGCGGCTGATCGCCGGGGTGATTCTCCTGGCCGTTGCTGTGGTCACCGGCACCTCGGCTCTGCGTGCGTCCTCGAAAGCCGCGCCGGCAGCTTCGTACCTGCGCACGACCGCCGCGTTCCTATCGATCACCTTGATGAACCCGGTCACCCTCACGTACTTCGCTGCGCTGATCCTCGGATCGACGGGCGGCGTGGCCGCGACGGCGAGCGGTGAGCTGTTGTTCGTCGCCGGAGCGTTCCTCGCGTCACTGTCGTGGCAGACGGCGCTCGCTGCCGGCGGTGCGATCCTGGGCCACAGGATGTCGGAGCACACGAGAATTGTCACGGGTGTCACCGGCGCTGCAGTCATCGTCGCCTTGGCGATCAGAATGCTGCTGTCGACCTGAGGTCGATCACCTGACTCCGCTCCGGCCCAACCGACACCCAACGGACCGGCACTCGCACTTCCTTCTCGACGAATCGCAGGTAGGCGAGCGCCTCCCCGGGAAGATCGCCCGCATCGCGCACCTCCGAGATGTCGATCTTCCAGCCGGGTAGCTCATGGAGCACCGGCGCGCAGTTGTACAGCACCCGTTGCTGTCGCGGAAACTCCGTGTAGTGGGAGCCGAGCGAGCTATAGGCGGTCGCAACGTTCAGTGTCTCGAACTCGGAGAGGACGTCGAGCTTGGTCACGAACAAGTCGGTGAGGGAGTTCACTCGAGCCGAGTAGCGAAGTGCGACCAGATCGAGCCATCCGCACCGGCGGCGTCTGCCCGTGACGGTTCCATACTCGCCGCCGACACGCACCATGGTCTCACCCACGTCATCATCCAGCTCGGTTGGAAACGGGCCGGTACCTACGCGAGAGATATACGCCTTGGTGACTCCGATCACCTTGTCGATCGCCTTCGGACCGATACCGGTCCCGGTGAGCGCGCCACCTGCGGTCGGATTGGACGATGTCACAAACGGGTAGGTCCCGTGGTCGATATCGAGCAAGGTGCCTTGAGCGCCCTCGAACAGCACCTGCTTGCCACCCTCGATCGCAGACGCGACGAGCAACGACGTGTCGTCCACGTACGGTCGCAGCCGCTCCGCGTACTCCTGGTACTCGCGGACGATCTCCCGTGCGTCCATCGGGAGCTGGTTGTAGACCCTGGTGAGGATCTTGTTCTTCTCGACGAGTGCGATGTCGAGCTTGTCGTTGAAGATCTTGGTGTCGAAGAGGTCCTGGACGCGGATGCCCTGGCGGGCATACTTGTCCGCATACGCCGGTCCGATACCTCGCTTGGTCGTGCCGATCTTCTGGCGTCCCAGGTATCGCTCCTTCACGGCGTCGAGCTTGCGGTGGTAGGGCATGATGAGGTGAGCGTTGGAGGAGAGCCGTAGCCGCGACGGGTCGATGCCCCGGGAGGCGAGCATGTCGATCTCGTCGAGGAGCACACCAGGGTCTACCACGCATCCGGACGCGATCACCGGCGTGCAGTTCGGGTTCATCACCCCGGACGGGACGAGCGAAAGGGCGAAACGCTCTTCGCCGACGACGACGGTATGACCAGCGTTGTTGCCGCCCTGGTAGCGGACGACGAGGTCTGCCTTCTCGGCGAAAAAGTCGGTGACTTTGCCCTTTCCTTCGTCACCCCACTGAGTGCCCAGAATGATCGTCGCCGGCATGCCGCTACCGATGGTACCCGTCTCAAAGGCCAGGCCGGACAGCCACAGGGTGTCGATAACATAGGGTCTGAACGAGAGAGAAGAGCAGTCGTGCCGCGGATACGCGCAGGGAACATCGCCGAACACAAGGAGCTGACCAGGGCACAGATCCTCGACGCGGCGCAGAGGCTGTTCCACGGCCTCGGCTACCAGATCACGTCTCTCGGCGATATCGCAGCGGTCGTCGGCATCGGACGAACAACGCTGTACGAGTACTTCACTGACAAAGAGGATCTCGTGGTGTCGCTCGTGGAGAGTGAACTCCCGAAGCTGCTCCACCGCCTCGTCGAGGCGGTCGATCCGACCGCACCGTACATAGATCAGATCGTCGACCTCTCGACCGGCATGGTGCGATTCGTCGTCACGGATCCGACCCTCGGGGTGATCCTCCACAGAGACATACCCAAGCTGTCTCGGGCCGCGCAGCTTCGAGTGCGAGAGGCACATTCAGAGTTCGTGGAGGCGTTCGGACGTATCTATGCCGCCGGAGTAGAGGCCGGCGAACTGCGTTCGATGTCGGTAGACCTGGTCGGCCGCCTTCTCCAGGATCTGATCATGTCTGGGGCGAGATTCCTCATCACCCAGCCCCGACCGACCGATCGAATGGAAGAGGCAACAGGTGCGTTGAGGGAGTTTCTCGTCCATGGATTGTCGGTGTCGCCAGGAGGGGAGAGCGATGAAGTGGCCGGCCGTCGCCGTTCCGGATCTGCCTGACGATCCGACTGCCGGTGATCTCCTCGCCAACGCCATAGCGGCGTCCGTAGATCGCCTGTTCTCATGTCTGCCTCATTCCGACCACCACTCGGTACATCAAGCTCGTGTCGCCACTCGTCGGCTTCGTTCGAACCTGCAGACGTTCGGACCGTTGCTGCGTGAAGGAAAGCCTCTACGCAGAGACCTTCGAGAGCTGGGACGGCTCCTCGGCAAGGTCCGAGATCGCGACGTGTTCCTGCTTCGACTCACCGGCGATGCCGTGGCGATCGAGGCGTTGCGGTCGGCCTGGTCTCGGCGCAGAGACGCCGAGTGGGACGAGCTGTTGCAGTATGTCCAGAGTGATTCGTTCGCACGGTTGGCCCTCGAACTGGTGGCGTGGGCATGTGCGACGCCGGTACGCGACGACGGGGAGAGGCCTCCGCTCGAGGTCATGGGCCCGCTCGTGCGACAACGCTGGATCGGCTTGGCCGAGCTGGCCAGGAATCCGGAGCCGGATCCGCCGACCCTCCATCGGATCCGCATCCTCGCCAAGAGAGTGCGGTATGGGGCCGAACTGGTAGCGCCGGTGGCTGGGAAACGCTCACTTCGATTCGCCGGAGCCGCAGAGCGGCTTCAGGACATTCTTGGCGAGTATCGTGACGCAACGATCGCTCACGGAATCCTCACGCAGATCGGAGTTCGCCTCCCGTCGCGTCACGCCGTGGTGCTCGGTGAACTCGCTGGAGTGCAATGGGCGCGCCGTTGCGAGGCGCTCGACCAGTGGGGGCACGCCTTCGACTGCCTGGATCGGAAGAAGCTGCGCGCATGGATGTGATCCGCGCTGCCGGAGGCGTCGTCGTCGCAGATGGGAAGGTCGTGATCGTGCACCGGCCCAAGTACGACGATTGGAGCTTCCCGAAGGGCAAGCTCGATGAGGGCGAGACCTTCGAGGAGGCAGCACTTCGGGAAGTCGAGGAAGAAACCGGACTCACCTGTGCACTCGGCGAATTCCTCGGCGAGGTGCAGTACCACCTCGAGAGTGGCGACCGAAAGGTTGTCCGGTTCTGGAAGATGCGCGTCATCTCGGGAAGCATCGAAGACCGCGAGCCCACCAGCGAGGTCGATCGGACCGAGTGGGTGGAGTCCGACGCTGCGCCCGACCGGCTCAGCTACTCGATCGACGCTGCCCTTCTGGCTCAGGTCGTCGGGTGAAGCTGGGCGACTTCGAGGTCGCTTCCCCGGAACCCCCAGTTGTCGAGCAGCCACTTCTGACTGTCCAATCCTGAACGGTCGAGCCGCTCGTAGGTTCCGTCACTTCGAAGGAGACGAGCCTGTGCCGTGTCCTTGAGATGAACGTTGAGTGCAGCGTCGCGAAGGAGCGCGAGATCGGGCCCTTCGACCGGGAACAGCAACTCGACACGGCGGTCGAGGTTGCGAGGCATCAGATCGGCGCTTCCGACATACAACTCCTCGTCGCCTCCGTTGTGGAAGTAGTACATGCGCGTGTGCTCGAGGAATCGTCCGACCACCGAAGTGTCGGTGATGGTGTCGCTCACTCCCGGGATGCCGGGTCGCAGTGAACAGATACCCCTGATCTGAAGGTCGATCTTCACTCCTGCCTGTGATGCCTGATAGAGCGCTCGGATCACCTGCTTGTCGACCAGCGCGTTTGCCTTGAACGCGAGGTATCCGTCGCCGTGAGAACGGTGACGGATCGTCTCTCGTTCGATCTTCGACAGGAGCTGGGATCGCATGGCGGTCGGGGCGACGAGCAGCTTGCGGTAGGCCGTCTGGTGCGCGTACCCGGTCAGCACATTGAAGAGCTCCGAAACGTCCTCGGCGATGTCCTCGTCGACGGTGAACAAGCCCAGATCCGTGTAGATGCGCGCCGTGACAGGGTTGTAGTTGCCCGTTCCGAGGTGGACGTAGCGACGGAGTTCCGACGATTCTCTGCGGACCACCATGGTCATCTTGGAGTGTGTCTTGAGGCCGACGAGCCCGTAGACGACATGAACCCCCGCCTTCTCCAGTGCTCTCGCCCATCCGAGATTGTTCTCTTCGTCGAAACGAGCCTTCAGCTCGACGAGCACACTGACTTGACGGCCGTTCTGACGGGCCTCGAGAAGAGCGTCGACAATGGGCGAGTTGGCCCCCACCCGGTAGAGGGTCTGCTTGATGGCCAGCACCTTCGGGTCGTAGGCCGCCTGTCGCAGGAAGTCGACGACGGGTACGAACGAGTCGTAGGGGTGATAGAGGATGATGTTCTGTTGCCTGATGGCCCCGAAGATGGTGTCGGTCCCGGCGAGTGCCGGAGGGATCGACGGTTTGAATGTCTCGTCTTTCAGGTCGGCCCTGTCGATAGCCATCAGCTCTGTGAGGTCGGCGAGACCAAGGGGACCAGCGAATTCGAAGACCTGATACGGTGCCAAACCGAGATTCTTGATGAGCATCGCCCTGACCCATTCGGGTACGGCTTCGTCGATCTCGAGACGAACTGCCGAGCCGAACGGTCGCAGTCCCACGCCCCGTTCGACCGCTGCCGAAAGGTCTGCAGCTTCGTCCTCTTCGATCTCGACATCGGCGTCGCGGGTGAGTCGGAATGGGTACGCGGCCACCACGTCTACTCCGGGAAACAGCAGATCGAGATTGGCAGCAACTACTTGCTCGATCCACACGAATGTGTTGGTCGACTCGACCAGCCCGAGGGTTTCATAGCTGTCTGCCGACTCCTCGGACGGGACTCTGAGAAGCCGTGGGAACACTGCCGGGACCTTGAGACGCGCGAACAGCTCGCCGCGGTCCGGGTCCCTCACCAAGACCGCCAGGTTCATGCTGAGGTTGGCGATGTGAGGGAACGGTCTGCCTGGATCGAACGCGAGAGGGGTGAGCGCCGGGAAGATCTGTCGTTTGAAGTGGCGTCGGAGAAGCTTCCGCTGCTTGCCCTTCAGCTCGTCGTAGGGCACGACCGCGATGCCGGCCTTTCCGAGTGCGGGGATGAGGTCGTCGCGGTAGCACGACATCATCGTTTCGAGCTGGGGTACGAGCGACTTGCGGATCTCGGCGAGCTGTTCCGACGGGGTCATTCCGTCAGGGGGTGCTTCCAGAACCCCTGACTCGAGCTGGCGTCGAAGCCCGGAGACACGAATCATGAAGAACTCGTCCAGGTTCGATCCGAAGATCGACAGGAATTTGACCCGTTCGAGAAGTTGGTTTCTCGTGTCGAGCGCTTCTTCGAGGACCCGTTCGTTGAAGGCGAGCCAGCTCAGCTCGCGGTTGAAGTACAACGACGGGTCGTCGAGGTTGCGTATCGAACGTGCCAGTTCGGGCGTCATCTGATTCTCATCGGCTGCACCTGTAACCGAATATACCGATTCCTGGCCAAAACGGTACCCTGGCAGGGTGAAGACCCTGCTGCTCATGCGACACGCCAAGTCCGATTGGAAGGCGAAATACGATCATGATCACGAGCGTCCACTGAACGCGAGAGGCGAGGAGTCGGCCAGATTGATGGGCCGGATTCTGTCTCGCGCCGGGGAGGTTCCGGAGTCGGTCGTCACGTCGAGTGCAGTCAGGGCGAAGTCCACCGTCGAGCTTGCGGTCGACTCGGGCGAATGGACGTGTCCGATTCGTGCCACCGACAATCTCTACAACACTCGCATCGAGACGGTACTGGACGAGGTCCTCACCGAACCGGACACG
>Ga0307440_1000045_pt1 | contig 47338 bp, 49 predicted proteins | sample SalMarWE160410MG_FD_202150 | JGI IMG/M metagenome (GOLD analysis project Ga0307440, IMG submission 202150) | Salt marsh sediment microbial communities from the Plum Island Ecosystem LTER, Massachusetts, United States - WE1604-10 | ecosystem: Environmental > Aquatic > Marine > Intertidal zone >...
GTTCCGGCGTCTGGGAGCGAGACAGCTGGATGCCAAGGGCGGCGCCCAGCATGCGCATACGCGCATCCTCGGTGTCCATCCATTGCTCCAGCGAAGCGGGATTGCGGTTGAATTTGTTGCCGAGAGCGGCGATGCGCATCGAGCGTACGGCCTCCTCGGTGCCGTGCTGCGACAGGGCGTAGGCCTGGGCCTGGTCGTTCGGGTTGTTGCGGATCAGGGTACTCAGCTGTTGGTTGGCCTTGACGGCCTCGGAGAGGGCCTTCGGCGCATATTCGCGAGCATTTACCCGGCGGGCGCCGGCGATGGCATTGGTGATCGGGCGGCCGAACTGGTGGCGCGCCGCCACGACCTGTGCCGCGTATACGGTGCCCATGGCGATCTTGGCATCGCGGTCGGCCCGCTTCATGTCGTCGTCTTCGACTGCGGCCACCACATGCGAGAAGTCCTTTTCCGCCCGCTGCTGCAAATCCTGGCGCGTGTTCTTGGAGCTGATCAGCTCCATGCGGTCGCGCGCCTCGACCAGGTGGGAGAAGTGCGTGCTCACCAGCTGGGAGATTTCGGAGGCCTTCTTGGCTTCCGCGGCGGCGGTGTCGAGATCGTTGATCACGGCCTTCGGATCGCCCTGGGCGGAGGCCAGTGCCTTGGCATCGGCCAGGGCGCTGCGCGCCTTGGCATAGTGTTCGGGGGAGAACTCGGCAGCCCGTAGCTGCTGGGCATCATTGATCAGGGTCTGCACGTCTTCCACCGTCGTGGCATGGGCCATGGATGCCGCGCCCGCAATGGTAAGACCGGCCAGGGCCGACAGCATGATTCGTTTCATCTCATCCACCTCGTATCGAAATTCGCCATGAGAATATGAAGATAGCCGGATCGCCGCAATATGAGGTGAATCACACTCATCCGCCGCCCACAGATCCCTTTGTTCCTGGCGCCAATGATGGCACAAATACGGTTTGGCGGTAGTAGGCAAGTTCGGCCACGGATTCGCGAATGTCGTCCATGGCCAGATGCGCGGAACGCTTGGTCGGTGGCGAGATGCCCGCATACCAGCGCCGGGCCAGCTCCTTGATGGTGCTGACATCGATATTGCGGTAGTGCATGTAGGCCTCGAGCTTCGGCATGTGTCTGGCCAGGAATCGGCGGTCCTGATGAATCGAGTTGCCGCATAGTGGGGAGGTGCGTTCGGGCACAAAGCGGCGCACGAAATCCAGTGCCATCGATTCGGCGGTCAACATGTCGGTATCCGACTGACGCACGCGCGTGCTCAGGCCGGAGGCGCCGTGATGTTCCTTGCACCAGTCGTTCATGGCCGACAATACCGATTCGTCTTGATGGATGGCGATCGAGGGCCCTTCGGCGACGATATTCAGCTCGGCATCGGTGATCAGGATGGCCATCTCCAGGATGGTGTCGCTGTCCGGATCCAGGCCTGTCATCTCCAGATCCATCCATACCAGGTGGTCGGGGTTCTGCCGCGTCCGGGATTGCATGCGTTGAATCTAGATGGTTTTGAGGCCGATGGCACGCGCCAGGGTGAGCAATTCCGGCCCGGCCCCGGCAAAGCGGATGCCCTGGATATCCCAGGCACGGCGCACGGCGTAATGCCGGCGCTGGGTGCGGAAGACGGCGGCCAGGCCTGCATCATCCAGCGTCAACGCCGCCCTGAGCGTCATGTCATCACGGCCGATCGGATACAGCGTCGTGGCAGCCCGGTGCAGATCGAGCCAGGTATCGCCGGTGCACGGGATGTCATGGGTGGCCGGGATCGGGGCAGGCAGTTGCGTTACCGAGTCCCAGGCCGATGGGCAGCCCAGGAAGGCGCACAGCGCCTGATAGACAAAACGGGTATTGGCCGCCTTGCCGTCCAGCGAGTGGCCGGCGATGTGCGGGGTGGCGATGCTCACCCCGGGATGGGCGAGCAGGCGCCGGGAGATGCCCGGTTCGTGTTCCCAGCAATCGAGCACGGCGAAACGACCGGGGTCGATATCCAGCCAGTCGGCCAGCGCCTCGTTGTCGATGACGGCGCCGCGGGCGGTGTTGATGATGCCGTGGCCACAAAAGGCGTTCAGGGTGCGGGAGTCGAGCAGATGCCGGGTGGCGTCGGGCGGCTCCGTACTCAGCGGGGTGTGCAGGGTCAGAACATCGCAGGCGCCCAGCAGCATTTCCAGTTGCGAAAAGTCGCTCTCCTTCTCCCGGCGGGCACGCGGGGGATCGTTTCTAAGCACGCGCAACCCCAGGGCCTCGGCCATGTCGGCGATGCGGCCACCAATGCGTCCGACGCCGATGACGCCCAGGCAAAGGCCGGGCAAGGCGATGATACCGCGCGCGTGCAGATCGAGCAGGGACGTGACCCAGTATTCCACCACCGAACCGGTCGAACTGCCGGCGGCCGAGACGAAGGCGATGCCCTGATCGCTGAGCCAGGCCTGGTCGACATGGTCGTCACCGACGGTGGCGGTACCGACGAAGCGGACCGGTGAACCGGCCAGCAATGCGGCGTCCACGCGGGTGGAGGAGCGGACCACCAGCACATCGGCGTGGCGCAGCAGCGCCGGGGTGATCGCCTTGTGCTCGACGACGGTCAGCTCCGTGGCATAGCCGGGGAAGTGTGCGAAGGCGTCTGAGACCCCCCAGATATGGGCGTCGGCGACGATGCGCAGGAGCGGCAGGGGCATTACAGGCTGCGGATGCGCTTGATCAGGCCGGTACTGGAATAGCCCTCGACAAACGGAATGACAACGACCTCGCCGCCCCAGGCACGTACATCCGCGGCTCCGACAATATCCTCAGGGCGGTAATCGCCACCCTTGGCCAGGATGTCCGGTTGCAGCGTACGGATCAAATCCAGCGGGGTATCCTCGGCGAACGGCACCACCAGATCGATCGCCTTCAGGGCTTCGAGCATCACTGCGCGATCCGCCAGCGGGTTGATCGGGCGCTGGGATCCCTTCAGACGCTGGATGGAATTGTCATCGTTCAGGCCGACGATCAGCCGGTCGCCGAGGGCACGGGCCTCGCTCAGGTAGGCGATATGTCCCGGGTGCAGCAGATCGAAGCAGCCATTGGTGAATACCACGCGCAGACCCGAATGCTTCCAGCCTTCAATCAGGGTGCGGGCATGTTCCCAGGTTTCCAAGTTATGCCCTCGCTATTCGGAACGGAGCAGGTCGACCACGTCGGTGACGCCGTCGACGGCGCGGGCCAGCATCACGGCCCGTTGCCTCTGATGGGGCTGTTTGACGATGCCCTGCAGGTAGACTTTGCCATCCACGGTTTCAACATGGATGCTGAGTCCGGACACGATCGGGTCCCTGAGCAGGGCGGCCTTGACCTGGGCGGTGATCCAGCTGTCGGAGATGAAATCGGAAAACTTCGGCTTGCCGATGATGATCTGCGAATCCACCGATGTGATGCCGCTGAAACTGCGGCAGATGGCAACGGCGCGGTCGATCTGGTTCTGGGTCGGCAGGTAGCCGGTCAGTGTGGCCACACCGTCGATGACCTCGACGTTGATCCAGCGCGACGGCATGTCCTGTTCGGCGATCAGCCGGGCCTCGATGCGCGCGGCCAGATCGACATCGTCCAGATGTTCCCCGACCGGTCTTTCGTCGCCGGCAGCGCTGACCGCTGCCGCACCGCCGCCGGTGATGGCGGTGGCCACGCAGCCGTTCAGGGCCAGGATCACGAGCATCAGGGTGCAAAGCCGTAACAGCATGATTACTTCAATATGTGGCTGAGAATATAGGCCAGCACCAGGCAGATCAGGGCGAGGGCGACGAAGAGGGGGATCTTCGATTTTTCCGATCGCTTGTTCCAGTCGTATTGCTCTGCCACCGGGATAGATCGCTCAGGCGACATCGCGTTCCAGGATTTCGAGCACCGATGAGAACAGCAGCGGCACGATGATCTCGTCCGGTCCAGTGAACCGGTAGCCGTGACCCTTCGGATGCGACAGATGCTCGGCCAGGCCAGCACCATGAGCGCCGCCGGCCTGGTCGATGACGGCGACACTCATCTTTTCGATGCTGTGCCCGAGGTTGCGCGCGGCATCCACGGCATGCTGGAATACATAGGGCAGGATGACATCCGAGGCCACATTGATCACTACACCGCCGCTGGCCGCAGCCATCATCGACACCAGCAGGCGGAAGTCCGTCATGCCGGTGGCGCCGAGAGATTCGCCGTGGGCGGCCGGATGCAGGTTGAAGGCATCGGCGCCGATGGCCGGATGCACGGTGGCCGGGATATCGTGGCGGGCGGCGGTGGCCAGCAGCGAGTGGTCCAGGTGCTGGGCATCTTCGGCGTCCAGCAGCTTGCTGCCCACGCTGCGGCCGATACCCCATCCCTCGCCGGCACCGAAGGCGATGGCTTCGTTGATCAGGATGCCGGTTTCCTGGCTGATGCGCAGCACGCCGTCATTCTCATCCTTGGGCCGGCGCCCCACCGTATGGCCGCTGAGGGCAATTTCGACGTCCTGCAGCAGGGCGGCGCCGGTCAAGGCCATGCCGCTGATGATGCGCAGTTCGATCAGGCGGTTCAGCAAAGGGGTCAAACCGGCATCGATGACATGCCCGCCACACCCGACGATCACCGGCTTGCCCTGGCGCTTGGCCGAAACGATGGCGTCGCGCAGGCTGAACAGGTCGCGCACGGCGCCAAGGTTGGGCAGCGAGCACAAGAAATCGCTGAACCGGTCCCCCTGTCTGTAGGGAGCGCCGAAGTCCTGTTCGTCACTGTCGGACTTTCGCTTGGCCAGCGGCACGGTGCTCAGATTATCCAGGGAAAGGGGGTTGATGCTCATGGCTTGTCTCCATAGAGGGCGTCGTCGATCAGGGTGCATATCAGGTGCAGGCAGGTGATATGCATCTCCTGGATGCGCGGCGTCGAGTCGTGCGGGATGTTCAGGTGCGCGCTGATCTTTGTCATGCGCCCGAGTTCGCCGCCGTCCCGGCCGGTCAGGGCGATGGTGTGCATGCCCAGCGCCGCCGCCACCTCGGCCGCCGCCACCACATTGCGCGAGTTACCGCTGGTCGAGATGGCCAGCAGTACGTCGCCGGGACGACCCAGCGCCTGTACCTGCCGGGAGAAGATATCGTCGAAGGCGTAATCATTGGCGATGCTGGTGATCACCGAGGCGTCGTGGGTCAGGGCCACCGCGGCCAGGCCGGGTCGCTCCCGTTCGAAGCGGTTGACCAGTTCGCCGGAGAAATGCTGGGCGTCGGCCGCCGAACCGCCGTTGCCGCAGGCAAGGATCTTGCCGCCACGCTGCAGGGATTCGCTCATGTACTGTGCCGCCTGGATCAGCGGGCCGGTCAGCGTCTCCCGGCATTGCTGCCTGAGGCGGATACCCTCGTCCATGGCCTGAACTATCGTGTCGTGCATTCGTTCCTCTATCTGAATATATCCGGCATGTGCTCAATGCGGGTGATGGACCAGCCCCCCAGGCCGAACGCTTGGGAGAGAATGATCAAATCAAACCGGCATTGCAATCCCGCCAGGTGAGGGTGGCCGGCAAGCCAGGCCGTGGCCGCCGCCCGCAGCCGCGTGCATTTGTCCGGCGTCATGGCCAGCAGGCCGCTTTCGCGCGCACGGTGGGTCTTGACCTCTACGAAGGCTAGCAGCTGATCCTTGCGGGCCACGATGTCCAACTCGCCGCTGGCGGCCCGAACATTGCGGGCGAGGATGGTGTAGCCGTGCCGGGCCAGGTAGCGCGCCGCCCGCTCTTCCCCGCGCCGCCCGCGGGCAGTACTCATGCCGGATGTTCGGTCAACAGCCGGTACACCCGGGATTTGGGCACACCCAGCTCTTTAGCCACCGATTTGGCACGGGCGCTCGGCGGCAGTGCCTGCATGTCGGCCGCCTGCAGTCGTGCCAGGATGGCGGCATCGTCGACGTCGGCCTCCGTCTGTGGTGCCGGAGCGGTCATCAGCACGATCTCGCCGCGTGGAGCCCCGGATTCGAAGCGGGCGATGACCTCGGCGACCGTGCCGCCGATGAATTCCTCGAACATCTTGGTCAGCTCGCGTGCCACGCAGATCTGATGGTCCGGATGTAGCTGCTGCTGAAGCGCGTGCAGGGTGTCCAGCAGACGGTGGGGGGACTCCAGCAGGATATGGGTGTGATCCGCTTCGGCCAGTCGGCGGATCGTCGCCTGGCGTTTGGCCCCGCTGCGGGGCAAAAAGCCGAGGAAGGTGAAGCGGTCGGTGGGCAGGCCGGAGGCGGACAGTGCAACGACGGGACTGCATGGCCCGGGGATGGGGGTGACGCGAATACCGGCGCGGCGCAGGGCGTGCACGATTTTGAAGCCGGGATCGCTGATCAGCGGGGTACCGGCATCCGAGATCAGGGCGATGTTCTGGCCCTGCTGCAGACGGGCGAGCAACTGGGTGGTCAGTTCCTCCTCGTTGTGCTCGTGGCAGGCGAACGTTGGCGTGTCGATGCCGTAGTGGCTGAGCAGGCGGGCGCTGGTGCGCGTATCCTCGGCGGCGATGGCATCGGCGGCTTTCAGCACCTCCACGGCGCGGTAGCTGATGTCACCGAGGTTGCCGATGGGGGTGGCGACGACGAACAGTTGGCCGGTGCCTGCGTTGCGATTAGGCTGCGAGTCCATGTTCAAGGCACGTTATCCCCGCACTCGTACCAGCGCAACGCTGCTGCTGCTCGCTGTCACCTGTTCCCTGGTTCTGGCGGCCTGCGGTCCGAAGAAACCCCTGGTTTCGGCGGTAAAGCCGGCCGTGCAGCAACTGGCGCCGGCGCCGCAGACTTCGGCCGAGATCCAGGCCCTGATGCTTCAGGCACGCGGTGGGGATCTCAGCGGGGCATTGCAGGCGCTGCAGCAGATGGTGACCACTGCTCCGGTGCCGCTCGCTGAGGAGGCGGCCTTCCGCCGCGTCGAGCTGATGCTCGAGAACGACATGCCGGACGCCGATGCGGCCGCGGCCCAGGTCCTGGCCCAGTATCCGATGGATGCACTGGTGCCCTACACGCATTACTGGCTGTCCGGCTGGCGCCTGCGCCAGACCGGCGACGTGGCCGGCGCCCTGGACGAGCTGGACCAGGTGCTGCGCAGCCCGCGCCTGACCCGTGAGTTGCTTGATAAGTCCCTGGCCACCGGCGCACCGCTGGCGCACAGTGCCCTGGAATGGGACAGCGTGCGCTGGTTCTTTGCCGCCGCCGCCGCCGATCCCAGCCGAAGCGAGGACTGGCTGCGCGACGCCGCCAATCGCGCCTCCCTGGCGACCATTCGGCGCCTGCGCACCGAAAAGCTGATCAATGCCAGCAATGCGGAGATCTTCTATACGACGGCGGCTCGCATCCGGTTGATGGCGGGCAAGATGGATGAGGTGGCGGCGATCGCCGGTTTTCTATCGCAGGATGCGCCGGGTTCGGCCGCCTATGCCGAGGTACAGGGCTGGGCCTCCGGCAAGACCCGCCCGGCCACGATCGGCGTCCTGCTGCCGCTGACCGGCACGTATGCCCAGTACGGGAAGGACGCGTTGCGCGGCATTCGCCTGGCCTACGCTTCGCTCGAATATCGCCAGAACGTGGTGCTGCAGATCGAGGATACCGCCTCCAATCCGCAGGATTGCGTGCTTGCCTATCGCCGCCTGCTGTCGGATGGTGCGGACATCATCATCGGCCCGCTTTTGACCAAGAATGCTGCAGCCTTGCTGCCGCAACTGACCGGTAACATGCCGGTGCTGTCCCTGAGCAGCCTGCCAGGGAATGCCAACCTGCGAGGCAAGGGACTCTACATCAACAGCCTTGCCCTGCGCATGCAGGCCCAGTTTCTGGCCGAATACGCATTCACCCAGGGGGCGATGCGCATGGTCATCATCCAGGGCGACAAGCCGGATGAAATATCCGAGGCCGACAGCTTCGCCGATACGTTCGAAGCGCATGGCGGCACGATTGTGGATCGGGTGACGCTACCGGCCGATGGCGTGGATTTTCGCCGTGTCCTGCTCCGGATGCGCAGGGATACCGACGACGAGCAACTGCTGGCCGACCTTGACCGGGACATGTCCCTGTTCATACCCGAGCAGGATTTGGAGATCCGCATGCCGGTGCGCTTCGATGCCGTCTATCTGGCCATGAACGGCAAGCATGTCGCCCTGTTGGCCGGCCAGTTGGCCTATGTCGATATCAACGGCCTGCCAATATATGGCAGCAGCCGCTGGGCCGATGGCCATCTGCTCGATGACCGGGGCCGCTACCTGTCAAGCTCGCGTTTTGTCGAGATCCAGTTCCCGAATGGTGACACCCCGGCCATGCAGGACGCCAACGCCGCCTATCGCGAGGCATGGGGTGCCGACAATCCGCCGCCGCTGGTAGGTATCGCCTACGATACGCTGCGCATCGCTGCCGTGGTCAGCAGCCGCCTGGGGCTTACGGGCCACGCGGCCGTGCAAGGGCTGCAGAGTCCGGAGGGCTTTCCGGGGCTGACAGGGCATGTCCGCTTCGGACCCGATGGCATTGGCCACAAGACCCTGGATCTGTTTACGGTACAGGATGGGAAGGCCGTGCCGGCCAGCTGAGGCGGCCATCCTCGAATACCTGGGCCTGTCCAGCTACTACTATTGGGGTAGCTACAATATCAAGGATCAGAACTCGTCCACCAATGTCTGCAAGAGCGTCAACCAGGTGCCCGAGTCCGTGACTCCGGCCAAGGTGTTTACCGCCAGCAACCTTCCCTATTGCCTCAATCACCTGGATCGGTTGCCGTCACCGACCGAGAGCTTCGTGCGCAACTACGGACCGCGTTTGCACCATATCGCCCTGACCGTGAAGGACGGAAAGCGGCAGAACAGGAAAACATCGATTTCGTGGTCGAGGGCATCGCCAGCCGGGGCAAGCAGTTCCTGCTGGATGTGGTGGGCTCGCGTGACGAGGGGCTGAAACAGATCTTCTCGACCGCCTCGCCATTCTCGTCCCCGATCATCGAGTACGTGCAGCGTTTCGGGGACTTCCAGGGCTTCTTCACGCGCGAGAACGTGGCGTATCTGACCGCCGCGGCAGGTGTGGAGGAGGGCGTGCGCCAACTGCACTGATCGCCGGCTAGTCCCGGGGCGGGCAGAAGACCGCCAGCCAGATGGTAACGGTAGCGGCATCGGTCCAGGCCACGCGATGGCGGCGGTGTGCCGGGATGTACAGATAATCGCCGGGCGCCAGCTCCCGCACCTCGGCCTCATTCTCGAATTGCAGCCCGGTGCGGCCGGCTAGCAGCAGCACCCATTCATCCTCGTCCTGGTCGTACCAGAGGCCTGGCGGTGAGGCATGCCCCAGTGAGACGATGCGCTCGATACGCAGGCCTTTGCGGTTGAGCAGGGGTTCTGCGATCTCGTGTGGCAGATGTTCCGGAATGGCGGCAAACAGATTGTGGACAGGCATGGTGCAGCATAGGCATGGCGCACCTTAGCCCGCAAGCCGATGACGCAGCTTCCACTTTTTTTGCCGATCCGGCCGGTGATATTACCGCTTTTCGCGGATCATCGCCTCGACGTCGTCGAGCTTGTCATAAAGCATGTTGATGCGGCGCGCCAGACCCTGAATCTCCGACAGGGCGCTGCGATTGGTGGCAAAATCGAGCTCGCTGCGCAGGCGGTCTTTCTTGTCCTGCCGGTTCTGGCTCATCATGATGACCGGGGCCTGGATGGCCGCAAGCATGGACAAAAACAGGTTCAGCAGGATGTAGGGATAAGGATCCCACGCCTTGTTTCCCAAGTGGTCGTTGATCAGGGTATAAAAGATCAGCACGAACGCGAAGATGATAATGAAGGTCCATGAGCCGCCGAACGAGGCGACGGCATCGGCGATGCGCTCGCCCATGGTCTGGGATTCCTCGATCACCGTATTGGGGTTGCGCGACGCGCGCAGGCGGATCAACTGTTCGGCAGTGTGGTACTGCTTGCTCATGACCTTCATCAGGTCCAGGCCTGCATCCGGGTGGCGGCGCAGCAGCACCTGGATGTCGTTGATATCCATTTCGATGCACTGGGTTGCCTGCATCGCCGTCGCTTCGGTCTGGTGATCGGTCTGGGCCAGCATGGATGCGAAACCGAATACGTCGCCCTGGATCGGCTCATCCAGCAATACGATCTGGTTGTCCTCATCGATGGTCGTGACCTGGACGTCCCCGGATATCATGACATACGCCCGGCTGCTCGGCGCTCCTATTTTGAAGATGCGCTGACGCGGGGCGAAACTGCGTAGTTCGACCTGTCCGGCGAGAACGGCCAGTTCGTTCTCGTCGAGAAACGAGAACAGCGGCACATCTTTGAGTACTTCGGGACTACATGGCATGGGTCACCATCAGCATTCCAAGATTGGGCTCAGTGCGCTGGAATGATTCAATGGAGTCTGTGGGGCGTCAATCGGAAAGCTGGCGCAGCACGTAGTGCAGGATGCCGCCGTGGCGGTAGTACTCCCATTCCTTCGGGGTATCGATGCGCACGACGGCGGTGAAGTCCTTGCCGCTGTCGGTTTTCACCGTCACTTGGCGGACCCCGGCCTGCACGCCCTCGATGGCGAACATCTCGTGGCCGGTCAGCCCCAGCGATTCGGCACTGTCGCCTTCCCTGAACTGCAGCGGCAGCACGCCCATGCCGACGAGATTGGAGCGGTGGATGCGCTCGTAGCTTTCGGCGATCACAGCCTTCACACCCAGCAGCGCCGGGCCCTTGCCGGCCCAGTCGCGCGATGAGCCGGAGCCGTATTCCTTGCCGGCCAGGATCAGCGAAGGGATGCCGTCGGCGTTATATTTCATCGCGGCGTCATAGATGCTCATGGACTCGCCATCCGGCAGGTGCAGGGTGACGCCGCCCTCGGTGCCGGGTGCCAGGTGGTTCTTCAGGCGGATATTGGCAAAGGTGCCGCGCATCATCACCTCGTGGTTGCCGCGGCGCGAGCCGTAGGAGTTGAAATCCTTCACCGCCACCCCGTGCTCGCGCAGATAGGCCCCGGCAGGCGAGTTGGCCTTGATGGAACCGGCTGGCGAGATGTGGTCCGTGGTCACCGAGTCTCCGAGCACGGCCAGCACGCGGGCACCAGTGATATCGCCGATGGCGCCCGGCTGTTTGGTCATGCCGGCGAAATAAGGTGGGTTCTGGATGTAGGTCGAGCCCGCATCCCAGGAAAAACGCTCGCCGGCCGGAGCGGAAAGCTGCTGCCAGTTGGCATCACCGGCGAACACCTGGGCATAGGACTTGGTGAACTGCTCGCGCTTCACGTCGGCCACCATGGCGCTGACCTCTTGTCGTGTTGGCCAGATGTCCTTCAGGAATACGTCGCGGCCGTCCTTGTCCCGGCCCAGCGGCTCGCTGGCGAGGTCGATGTTCATGGTGCCGGCAATGGCATAGGCGACAACGAGCGGCGGGCTGGCCAGGTAGTTCAGCTTGACCTCGGAATGCACGCGGCCCTCGAAGTTGCGGTTGCCGGACAGCACCGAGGCCACGGTCAAATCGCCGTCGGCGATCGCCTTCGATACCGGCTCCGGCAACGGCCCGGAGTTGCCGATACAGGTGGTGCAGCCGTATCCGACGACATGGAAACCGAGCGCCTTCAGCGGTTCCATCAGGCCGGCCTTGTTCAGGTATTCGGTGACGACCAGCGAGCCGGGGCCGAGCGAGGTCTTGACCCAGGGTGCCGAGGTCAGGCCCAGCGCCGCGGCCTTCTTGGCCACCAGCCCGGCGCCCAGCATTACCGAAGGGTTGGAGGTGTTGGTGCAGGAGGTGATGGCAGCGATGACCAGGTCGCCGTCGCCCAGGGTGAAGGGCTGACCGTTGATCGTGCCCTGCACGCGCTGGCGATGCGAACCCGTGGTCGGGTGGTCGGCATTGCCGTGCTCGACACCGACGGCCGCGTGCCCCCCTTCACCCTGGAAACGTTCGACGCTGGCGCCGTTGATGGTTTCCAGGGCCGAGATCACCGAGGTCTTCACATCGGTCAGGGCGATGCGATCCTGCGGCCGCTTGGGGCCGGCCAGGCTTGGCACCACCGTGCCCATGTCGAGCGAGAGCGTTTCACTGTAGTCCGCCATCGAACCGTCGCGATACATGCCCTGGGCCTTTGCATAGGCCTCGACCAGCGCCACCTGGTCCTCGGAGCGGCCGGAAAGCCGCAGGTAGTTCAGCGTTTCGTTGTCGATCGGGAAGATGCCGCAGGTGGCGCCGTATTCCGGCGCCATATTGGCGATGGTGGCGCGGTCGGCCAGCGGCAGGTTGTCCAGCCCCGATCCGAAGAACTCGACGAACTTGCCGACCACACCGTGGGCTCTGAGCATTTCGGTGACGGTCAGCACCAGGTCGGTGGCGGTTGCCCCCTCCGGCAGGCGGCCGGTCAGCTCAAAGCCGATCACCTTCGGCACCAGCATCGAGATCGGCTGACCGAGCATCGCCGCTTCGGCCTCGATGCCGCCGACACCCCAGCCGAGCACGCCCAGGCCATTGATCATCGTCGTGTGCGAATCGGTGCCGACCAGCGTGTCCGGATAGGCAACCCCCGCTTCGTCGACGAACACGGTGCGCGCCAGATATTCGAGGTTGACCTGGTGCACGATGCCGGTGTCCGGCGGTACCACCTTGAAGTTGTCGAAGGCGTTCTGCCCCCATTTGAGGAAGTTGTAGCGCTCACGGTTGCGTTCGAATTCCAGCGCCGCGTTCCTGGCCATGGCGTCATCGGAACCGAAGGCATCGACCTGCACCGAATGGTCGATGACCAACTCCGCCGGCACCAGCGGATTGATCCGCTCTGGATCGCCGCCAAGGGCGGCCATGGCATCACGCATGGCGGCCAGATCGACGATGGCCGGTACACCGGTAAAGTCCTGCATCAGCACGCGCGCCGGCATGTAGGCGATCTCCCGCGAAGGCTCGGCCTCGGCGTCCCAGTTCACGACGGCGTCGATATCGGCCCGGGTCACCGTTTCGCCGTCCTCTCGGCGCAGCAGATTCTCCAGCAGGATCTTCAGCGAAAACGGCAGGCGCGACACATCGCCGGCGGCATGCAGCCGGTAATAGGTGTATTGCTTGTCGCCAACGGTCAGGGTGGCGCGGGCGTTGAAACTGTTCTGGCTCATGGGCTACCTCGAAACTGATTCGTTCCGGCCGCACCGTCCGCATCGGCAGGCAGGGCGCACAGGCTAACGGAAGCCGCCCGTCGGTGCATCTGCCGTTTCGGGGTTTCATCTATACTTGCAGGTGCGGACCGGCCGCCACCGAGGCAGACATGAATGACGACAAATGGCAGCGAAGGCGCGACAATCTGATGGTCGAGATCCAGGCGGATATGCGCGCCACCAGCCGCTACACCGGCCGGGATCATCTGAGCGAACGCGTGGAAGCGGTGATGCGGCGGGTACCGCGCCACCGGTTCGTGCCCCTGTGGTCACGCCCCTCCGCCTACGGAAACTACCCGTTGCCGATCGGCAGTGGCCAGACCATTTCCCAGCCGTTCATCGTGGCGCTGATGTCCGAACTGCTCGATCTTGAGCCTACAGACACGGTGCTGGAGATCGGCACCGGATGCGGCTACCAGAGTGCCGTGTTGGCCTCGCTGGCCCACCAGGTATGCAGCCTCGAAGTGGTGCCGGAACTGGCGGGCAGGGCAAAAAAGACACTGGACGATCTTGGGTTCTCCAACGTCGATATCCGGCTCGGCAACGGCTACGACGGCTGGCCGGAGCCCGTAGCGTTTGATGCCATTATCGTCACTGCGGCGGCGCCAGAAGTGCCCGAGCCCTTGCTTGCTCAGCTGGGGCCGGGCGGGCGCATGGTGATTCCCGTCGGCATGCCGGGATCCACACAGGATCTGCTGCGGCTGCAGAAGCAGGAAGACGGCGAGGTGGCGGGAAGGCCGGTGCTGCCGGTGGCCTTCGTGCCGATGGTGAGGACAGATTAGGGTCTGTTTAACAGCGGCCCTATGTCTTGACCTCGTCGTTTTTCTTCAGGAAGGGTGCGATCATATCCATCGGCAACGGGAAGACGATGGTGGTGTTCTTCTCGGTGCCGATGTCGGCCAGCGTCTGCAGGTAGCGCAGCTGCAGGCCCTGGCTCTGCTGGGCGAGGATCTTTGCCGCTTCCACCAGCTTGTAGGAGGCTTGCAGTTCGCCCTCGGCATGGATGACCTTGGCACGGCGCTCACGCTCGGCCTCGGCCTGCTTGGCGATGGCGCGGATCATGCTCTCGTCGATATCGACATGCTTGATCTCGACATTGGCCACCTTGATGCCCCAGGCATCGGTCTGGGCATCGAGGATCTCTTGGATGTCGTGATTCAGCTTGTCGCGCGCGGCCAGCATTTCATCCAGCTCGTGCTGGCCCAGCACCGAGCGCAGCGTGGTTTGCGCCAACTGGCTGGTGGCCATCAGGAAGTCCTCGACATTGATGATGGCCTTCTGCGGATCGACGACGCGGAAGTACAGTACGGCGTTGACCTTGACCGACACGTTGTCGCGGCTGATGACGTCCTGGCTCGGCACGTCCATGACGATGGTGCGCAGATCGACACGCACGATCTGCTGGATGATCGGGATGACGATGATCAGGCCCGGTCCCTTGACTTTCCAGAAGCGCCCGAGCTGGAACACGACACCGCGCTCGTATTCGCGCAGCACGTTAAACGCCAGGAACAACAGGACAAGGATGACGAAGGCCACAATTGGGAAGATGAAGTCCATGGGTTTAATTCTCCTCGTGCGTAGATTCCGGCTGTACCGTCAAGGTTAGACCATCCATGGCGGTGATGTGCACCGGGGCGCCATCGGCGATCGGTGCGGAGGATTCGGCCCGCCAGATTTCGCCATGGACGTGCACGCGACCCCGGTACCGGCCGTGGGCATCGGCCTCGAAGGCCCCGTTCGCATTGCCGGGCAGGCCGATCATCTCCTCCTTTCCGCTGACCACCGGCCGCATGCGGGCCTTGATGGCCATGGCGGCGATACCGATGAAAAACAGGGCGCTGAGGATACCCAGCGAAAGGATCAGGGCGATGGAGACGCCGTAGCCGGGGGTGGTCGTGTTGAACAGCATCACCGAGCCGATGACGAAGGCGATGACGCCACCGATCCCCAGCGCCCCGAAGCTTTGCACGAACACCTCGGCCACCATGAAGCCGATGCCCAGAAGGATCAGGGCCAGACCGGCATAGTTGACCGGCAGCACCTGGAAGGCGAACAGGGCGAGCAGCAGGCAGATGGCGCCCGCCACCCCAGGCAGGATGTATCCCGGGTTCCACAGTTCGAAGAACAGGCCGTAAAAGCCGATCAGCATCAGCAGATAGGCGATGTTCGGATCGGTGATCACCGCCAGCAGCTTGGTGCGCCAGCCGGGCTCCACGGTGATGACGGTGGCGCCCGCTGTATGCACTGTGACCATGCCGGTGGCCAGCCGCACCCGGCGGCCATCGCATTTTTTCAGCAGGTCCGGCACATTGTCGGCGATCAGGTCGATCACATGCATCTTCAAAGCCTCGGTGCTGGTCAGGCTGGCGGCATTGCGTACAGCGGATTCCGCCCAATCGGCGTTGCGTCCGCGCATGTCCGCCAAGCCGCGAATATAGGCGATGGCATCATTGAGCACCTTACGCTGTTCGGCGCTGCCGCTCTGCTGTCCCTTGGGTTCGGCCTGCTTGCCGGACTTGCCGGCAGGCGCGGGGGCCGGTGTGGGGGATGTCGGTGTGGGCAAGCCGCCGATCTGCACGGGTGTGGCGGCGCCGAGATTGGTGGCCGGAGCCATGGCGGCGATATGCGTGGCATACATGATGTAGGTGCCGGCGCTGGCCGCGCGGGCGCCGCTCGGCGCCACGTAGCCGATAACCGGTATGCTGGAGGCCAGGATATCGTGGATGATGTCGCGCATCGACAGGCTCAGGCCGCCCGGGGTATCGATACGCAGGATCACGGCCGCACGATGCTGTTGCTGGGCGTCGGCCAGGCCCCGGTGCACATAGTCGGCCATCGCCGGGCTGATGGCACCCTTGACGTCGAGCAGCGTCACCTGCCTTGCGCCGGCGGCCATGACCGGTCCCGACCACAACCAGCAGCCGAGCACCAGCAGCAGCATTGTGATCCGTGGTTTCACGCCAGGCCGAAAGCCGATGCTTCGCATGGGGCCTCCTGAATCGGTATGTGCAGGGAGTATAGGCCAGCTTGGTGCTCTATGCGTTCACAATTCCGCATGCCAGCCATGGAAGTGTCACGTCCCTGCCATGCCGGCGCCATCGAAATTCGTGTGCACAGGCCCTACACTGCGCGCCATGCCGGTACTGACGCTCAGCCATGTCCACAAGGCCTTCGGCCCGCAGATCGTGCTCGACGACGTGTCACTGACGGTGAGGCGGGGAGCACGCCTCGGCCTGATCGGGCGCAACGGCGAAGGCAAGTCCACGTTGCTGAAGCTGATGGCCGGTCAGGTTGAGGCCGATGCCGGCGAACTGACGCTGCGCAGCGGGGCGCGCGTGGCCTACCTGCCGCAGGAGCCGCATTTCGAGCCGGGACAGTCCGTGTTCGCGGTCGTGGCTTCGGGGCTGGAGGCCGTGGCAGCGATGCTTGAGGAATACGACCAGGCGCTGCAGGTGCTGGGGCGGGGAGCGGATGAGGCGTCGTTGAACCGGGTGGCGCGGTTGCAGGCGGAACTCGAGCGTAGTGGTGCCTGGCAGTACTGGACGCGCATCGAAACCGCCATCTCCAGGTTGGGCCTGCAGCCGCATGTCGACGTGGGTACACTGTCCGGCGGCTGGCAGCGACGCGTGGCGCTGGCCCGCGTCGTGGTGGCCGAGCCCGACGTACTGCTGCTCGATGAGCCGACCAACCATCTGGATGTGGCATCGATCGAGTGGCTCGAGGATTTTGTGGCTTCCTTCCCGGGTGCCGTGGTGTTCATCACCCACGACCGCTATTTCCTCGATGCCGTGGCCGAGGAGATCGTTGAACTCGACCGCGGCCGGCTTTCCCATTTTCCCTGTACCTACTCCGAATATCTGGAAAAGAAGGCGGAGATGCTGGCGGTAGAGGAGCGTCAGTATGCCCGTTTCGACAAGCTCTTGGCCCAGGAGGAGCGCTGGATCCGCCAGGGCATCCCGGCGCGGCGCACCCGCAACGAGGGTCGGGCGCGCAACCTCGAGCACCTGCGCGAGCAGCGTGCCGCCCGCCGCCTGCGTGGCGGCGATGTGGAGCTGCGCGTGGCCTCCGGCATCAAGCCGGGCCGGATGCTGATCGAGGCGACGGGGCTGACGCATCATCTCGGCGGCAAGACCATTGTTCAGGGCCTCGACCTGAAAATCATGGCCGGTGAACGCATCGGCCTCGTCGGTCCGAACGGTATCGGCAAGACGACGTTGCTGAACCTGCTGCTCGGCCGCATGCCGCCTGAGCAGGGAGGGATCCGCCATGGGACGCGCCTGGAACCGGCCTTCCTCGAGCAGATGCGCGAACTGGATCCGGATCTGAAACTGAAGGAGGTGCTGCTGCCGGACGGGGGGCAGTATGTCTATGTGGCGGGCGTGCATCCCAGGCACGTGGTCGGCTATATGCAGGACTTCCTGTTCGACAGGGAGCGGCTGAACACACGCGTGGCGGCGCTGTCGGGAGGGGAGCGCGGGCGGCTGCTGTTGGCACGGCTGCTGCTGCAGCCCGCGAACCTGCTGGTGCTCGATGAGCCGACCAACGATCTGGATATCGGCACGCTGAGCGTGCTCGAGCATGCACTGGCCGGCTACGACGGCACGGTGATGCTGGTCAGTCACGACCGCGCCTTCATGGATCGCGTCGTTTCGCGTGTCCTGGCCTTCGAGGGGGACGGACGCATCGTCGCGATCGAGGGCGGCTGGTCGGATTACGCCGCCTGGAAATCGCGCCAGTCCCCGCAGCCCGATGTCCAGTCCGAAAAGAAAGACAAAGCACAGATGCGGGCCAACCGTCCGGCAACCAAGCTGTCCTACCGCGAGCAGAGAGAGTTGGACGGGTTGCCCGAGCACATCGAGGCGATGGAGTCCGAGAAATCGGTCATCGAGGCCCGTTTCTGCGATCCGGAATACTTCGGACGCGATGCCGACGGCTTCCGTACCGACCAGCAGCGTCTGGCCGCGCTTGAGGGCCAGCTCGCTGAGTCGTATGAACGCTGGGAGGTCCTGGAGGCCAAGCTCAAGCAGCTGGCCGGGGTGTAAACCCACCGCCTGCCGGCGTATGCTGAATGGATGTTGTATTTCGCCTATGGCTCGAACATGTCCACACCCCGCCTCGCTGCACGGCTGGATTGCGTGAAGTACGTGGGCGTGGCCGTACTGGACGGTCATCGGCTGGTCTTCCACAAGGCGGGCATGGACGGTTCGGCCAAATGCGATGCCTTTCGCACCGATGCGCCGGCTGATGCGGTGATCGGCGTGGTGTTCCGCATCGATGTGCACGAGAAACCGGTGCTCGACAGCATCGAGGGCCTTGGCTCCGGCTATGCGCAGAAGCAGGTGCGCGTGACCACCCGGCAGGGCGGGCAGCTGGACGTCTTCCTCTATCTCGCCACGCATATCGACCGGACGCTCAGGCCGTATGAATGGTACAAGCGGCATGTGCTGCATGGCGCGCGCGAGCATGGCCTGCCGGCGGACTATATCTGCTGTATCGAGGAAACCGAGAGCATGGCCGACCCGGATACCGAGCGGCATGCGGCGGAGATGTTGATCTACGATGCAAGCATGAGCTCGCGGGAAACGCGCCGGTGAACATCGCTGACAAACCGCTGCATGCCCTGGGTGACGACGAGTGGGAACAGCTGTGCGACGGTTGCGGCTTGTGCTGCATGCACAAGTTCGAGGATGCGGATAGCCGTGAGATGTTCTATACCGCCATCGCCTGCCGGCTGTTCGACGACACGTCCTGCCGCTGCCGGGATTATGGTCGGAGGCAACGACAGGTCCCCGACTGCATGCACATTCGGAGCTTTTCGCCCGAGCAGATGCAATGGCTACCGGCCAGCTGCGCCTACCGCCTGCGCTTCGAGAACAGGCCGCTGCCATCCTGGCATCCGCTGGTGAGCGGGAATCACGATGCGGTGCATGCCGCCGGCATATCGATGCGCGGGCGCAGTGTCAGCGAGGATGCGGTGCCGGAGGAGCGATGGCCGGACTATATCCTGACCACGTCCGATATCACCGACATGTAGGTTCGCGGGCCCGATCCGGCTTAAAGCCAACCCTTCTTCTTGAAATACCACATCGGAACGAAGCCGCTGATCACCATCAGCAGCAGCGCCGCCGGATAGCCGTAGTGCCAGTGCAGTTCGGGGATGAAGTGGAAGTTCATGCCGTAGATGCTGGCGATCAGTGTCGGTGGCAGGAACACCACGGCGGCGACCGAGAGGATTTTGATAATCTGGTTCTGTTCGATGTTGGTGAATCCGTGCACGGCCCCCATCAGGAAGTTTACCTTGTCGAACAGGAAGGCCGTGTGCGGCATCAGTGAATCGATGTCGCGCAGCAACTCCTGCGCTTGTTCCTGGGTTTCGGACCCCAGCTGCGAATTGCGCTGCACGAATATCAGGGCGCGCTGGGCGTCGAGCAGGCTCAGGCGCACCTTGCCGGTGATGTCCTCGAAGCGGGCGATATTGCCGAGCAGCACCTCCATCTCGGTGTCCTTGCGCCCGAGCACCGCCTGGCTGACGGGTTCCAATCCCGTGTAGACCGTTTCCAGGATATCGGCCAGATGGTCGACCTTGTTCTCGAACAGGCTGAGCAGGATGCTGGTGGCATCGGTGGCGATGTCCGGCTGGCGGTCGGCGGCCTGCCGGAACAGGTGGAAGGTGGCCAGCTCCTGTTCGTGCAGCGTGAACAGGCGATGATGGTTCAGGATGAAGGCAACCGCGACGTTCACCGTGGTGTCCTCGAAGTCGTGCAGGAACAGCGAGTGGATGTGCAGGCCGTCGTCGTCACGGAAAAAGCGAGAGCTGGCCTCGATCTCGATGATTTCCTCGCGGTTCGGCAGGTGCACCTTGTAGGCGCGTTCGACCAGCAGGCGGTCCTCCGCCGTGGGATCGACCATATCGATCCAGATGGCATCGTCTGGCAGCGGGGCCTGGGCGTCCGCGGATACCTGGGTAAGACGGCCATCCGCCAGCCGGAAGATCGTCAGCATGCGGGCTTGTTCCTCTTCATAGGGTCAATATTGCAGATGGCCGAGGATTTTCAATGCCGGCAAGATTCTGATGGCTATGCTACGGTTAGGTCGCATTCCCGGAGGAAGCATGACCAAACACCTGTTAATGCCCGAGGGCGAGGAGTTGCGCCGGGCCGTGCAATGGATCGGCGAGCACGGCGAGCATACGCTGGCCGCCGTCGAGGAGGCGTGTCGTCGTTTCGACCTGTCACCGGCGGATGAGGAGTTCCTGATCCGCCATTTCGCGCAGGCCAAGCCGGAAAAGCAAACCGAATAACGGGGATCAGTCCCCCTTGTGCATCTGGATCAGGCGGAACACCTCCTGGCGCGAGGCCGGATTCTTCAGGAAGGAGCCGGTCAATTTCGAGGTGGTGGTCCAGGAATTGGGCTTGCGCACGCCGCGGTGGCACATGCAGAAATGCTGGCACTGCACGACCACAGCCACGCCCTTGGGCTGCAGCACCTCCTCGATGACATGGGCGATTTGCATCGTCATCTTCTCCTGCACCTGCAGGCGCTTGGCGAACACGTCGACGACGCGCGCCAGCTTCGACAGACCGACGACGCGGCCATCCGGGATATAGGCCACGTGCGCCTTACCGACGAAGGGTGCCAGGTGGTGTTCGCAGTGACTGTGCACGTCGATGTCTGAGACCAGCACGATCTCGTCGTAGCCCTCAACCTCCTCGAATGTCTTCAGCAAATGCTCGCGCGGGTCTTCGGTGTAGCCCGAGAAGTATTCCTTGAAGGCGGCCAGCACGCGCTTGGGCGTGTCCCGCAGCCCTTCGCGGCTCGGATCATCTCCCACATATTCGAGCAGCGCGCGTACATGATCCATCGCTTCGATGTTCCGCGGATCGTCCGGATCGAAGGGTATGCTGGAGTCGAAGTCGTCGTTCATGTGGGGATATCCTTTGGAGGCTGTTGCCCAGAGGCTAGCGCATCGGGCATGGTTTCTCATCCCTGCCGCGGCAGGGGGATTGTGCACGATGGCGGAGGCGATGGCGATGCGGATAGACCTGTTGCGGCACGGAGCGTTGGAGGGCGGAGTCAAATACCGGGGCACGGTGGACGATACGCTGACCACCGACGGACGCATCGCCATGGACGAGATATGGAGACAATTGGCCGGAGATGTTGAGCACATCATCACCTCACCCCTGTCCCGCTGTGCCGAGCCAGCTCGGGCCTGGGCGGAGCAGGCCGGCATTCCGCTCGCCATCGAGCCTCGCCTGGCCGAGATGCACTATGGCACCTGGGAAGGGTTGACGGCGGATGATATCCGCGCCCGATTTCCCGGCATGCTGGAGCAGTGGCGGGCTGATCCCGAGGGTATGTACATCCCCGGGGCGGAATCGGTGGCCGAGCTTCGGGCGCGGGTCGCTGCATTCTGGTCCGATCTGCGCGCCGAAGGCGAGGGGAGACGGCTGCTGCTGGTGGCGCATTCTGGCAGCCTGCGCATGCTGATCGCCGAGGTGCTGGGGGCGCCGATTGCGACCACCCGGCGGCTGGCCATGCCGTATGCCTGCTGGAGCCGCGTCGCCGTGCGCCAGGGCCATGCGAGCCTGGTTTTCCACAACCACACCGTATCTCCGTCGGTGTAAGGATTCCGATGTGGGTGCATGTGCCGCTCGCATGGATGCGGGGCTTGTCTGCTATTCTCCCATACGGGATTGCGCTAATGTAATTGATAGGTTCGATATTATGGAGGGGTAGCATGCCTGCGAATATCAAAACAGCGATTGCTGTTGCGATGGCCGTCTTGATGACTGGCTGTGCCTCTGCCGGAGGCGTGGCGGGTCTGACGCCGCCCCCGATACCGTACTCGTCGTCACCGTCTTCTCCGACCACGCCGACAAGCCCCACGACGACATACACCCCGCCGTCAACCACGCCAGCTCCAAGTACACTGAGCAATTCGACGACGTCCATGCCGTCTCCTCAGCCGGGCGGCGTCACGGCCCCCACAACGCTGAATAATGCAGGCAGCCAAAACAGCGGGACATATGCCTTCGCTGCGATCGTCCAGTCCGCCACCTTCACGGGCAGTGGTGGTGCACTGACATCGTTAACCCTGAATTCGGCAGATCGTAGTGCCACGGCGACGGTAACCTACGATGGAACAAATACACCTTCTGCATTGACCATAAGCTTGAATGACCCCAGTAACACGGTGCTGGGTCCGGCGAATCATCAAACGAAAAATGTTTCGATAGGTCCGACCACACCCGCGTCCGTCAGTGCCGTGCAGTTGGATGACGGTGTTACTGTTAACAGTACCAAACAGAACCTGGCAGATATTGTCATGGGCTATACGCCTTCGGGAAAGTCTCTAGTTAACTTCAGTTATCAGGACTTCGGTCCATGGGCGTATACCACCTCCACGGGCGGGAGCATCAGCTGGTTTTCGTACGGCATTCCGTTTTCGGGGACGATGCCGACGTCGGGGAGTGCGACATACTTAGGCATTGCAAAGGGCAATTTCATCAATCCCAGCGGTGTCATGTACAACACCACGGCAGACATGACGGCCACGGCGAATTTTGGGGCAGGTACGATCGCATTCAGCACCTCGAGCACCAATATGCTGGCATCCGATCCTGCCTATGGTACGACCACGACCGTAAACACCAATCTCAACCTGACCGGGACGTTGACGATCACGGGCAATAATTTTACCGGTACCGTAGCCAATTCCAATTCAGGAGGTACTACCATCTCCGGCAATGCCAGCGGCCTCTTCTATGGCCAACCTGTGACAGGGGGGACATCAACAATCGGTTCGCCTAGAGAGATCGGCGGTACCTATGCCGCGACGGGTGCCGATGGCACCATGATGGGCGCATTCGGGGGCAAGGCACAATAAGTCATCATAAGGCCAAGCAAAAAAGCACCCGCGGAAATCTGAGGGTGTTTTTTTATTCGGGAGATTTTTTTGATGCGTGATCCGATATATGCATGCATCGTCGGCCTGATGCTTCCCGGCCTCGTCTGGGCGGGAGCCCCTGCCCAGGCGGCACCACCAGAGGCCGCCCCGGCCACATCCACGCAGAAAGCCGTTGTGCAGACGCCAACGGATGCGGAGATCATCCAGCGGGTGGAAGCCCTAATGCAGGCAGGGAGGCTCGCCGAGGCCAGGGCCATGCTGACACCGCTGCGGCAGCGCCCCCGGCCGGCCATGCAGGTGCTGTTCCTGTCGGGTATGATTGACGAGGGCATGGGGGACCTGGCCGATGCCGCGGGGGAGTTCCGGCTGATGCTGGTCAGGGATCCCAAGCTGCCACGGCCCAGGCTCGAACTGGCCAGGGCGCTGTTCCTGATGAAGGATTACGAGGGTGCCCGCTACAATTTCGAGCAGGTCATGGCGACGGATATCCCGCCGGCGGTACGCCACAATATCGACCATTTCCTGTATGTGATCCGCGAGAAGGTGCCGACATTCAATCTTGCCCTCGAGATGGTCAACGACAGCAATCCGATCCAGCGTACCAGTGCGAAGACGGTGACCATCGGCGGGCTCAATTTTCGCCTGAACAGTACGGCGCCCGCCAAGGCGGTCACCGGCATGCTGGTGAATGCGGGTGCCCGCCTTCCCCTGCCCGCCGATCCCACGTGGTATGTGCGCCTCGGTTCGCAATGGTGGGACTTTCCGAACAAGGATATGGATCAGGACTATTTTCAGGCCACGGTCGGCAAGAGTGTGCGGCTGGGCAGGCATACGCTGTCAATGGAGATCGGTGCGCAGCAATTCCAATATCAGTGGCATCCTCTATACCATGGCGCGGTTTACCGGCTGCTCGACTATTTCCAGCAGCGTCCCACCCTGGGTTGGAAGATCGATTTGGAGCGGCGAGACACCTCGTATTTTCACTATCCGTATCTGGACGGATGGCAGGACATCGCATCACTGGACGGTATCTATACCCCCAGCGTCGAGAACCGCCTGGAAAGCGGCTTGATCTATGTTTACAGCAGGGCCCAGGCGCCGTCCTTTACGTTTGCCAATCCCAATGTGTTTGCCCGGGTTACGCACGAATGGCCCGGTGGGCTGATCACAGGGGCGAGTGTGCAATACGGGGTGTCGATCTTTAAGGGGATGGATCCCTTTTTCGGGGTCACGCGCATGGATCACGACGGACGCGTGGAACTGGATGTGCTGGATCGCCAGATTCAGATGGACCAGTTTTCTCCCCGTCTGAGCATCGGCTACATCCGGCACGATTCGAATATCAGGCTGTATGCCTACAAACGTGCCTACGTGAATCTGGGTGTTTCCAGGGATTTCTAAACGGTGTTGGCTGGCTTTTGATGACCGGTTTGTCTTTCGGAGATGCCGATAATATGGGCGCCGCCTGGCCGTGCCCTATGCCTGCAGGAAACGCACGTCGTCCACAAGGATAGGCTATCCTCGTATTCCGTTATCGTACGGAGGGGTTGTTATGAAGATCGGGATGATCACTGGCCTGCTGCTGGTGCTTATGCTGGGGACGGCTGCGGCCAAGGCGGGGGAGATGACGGCGCCGCTGCCGGTGCTGCAGATGAACCCACTGATGCTGCGATATATGGGGCCTACGGCCGCCGATGCCTTCGATGTTGCGGGCCAGGGCCATCACATCAGCATCCAGGAGCATTACGCCAACATCTTCCTGGCGGACCGATGGCCCGTGCCGGATCGCTACCTGGTCGATATGGAGCTGTCCGTGACCGATGTGGCTCTGCATGCCTCGATAGGCAAACTGGCGCTGCGTTTGGACCTGCCGTTGCTGCTGTCGACCGGCGGGTGGATGGACGGCCTGATCAGTGACTTCCACAAAATTTTTCATTTTCCAAACGCCGACCGGCGGTACCGACCGAACAACAGCTATGTCTATACGCTGACGGGTGCATGGAGCAGCCATCCAGGCTTGGAACTTGGCAATGTCATCGCCGCCCTGCAGTACCCCATACTTCAGGGCGAGCATAATGCCCTTGCCTTATTGGCCGGCGCCAAGCTGCCGACGGCCAGCCGGCAGCGCGGCTGGGGCAGCGGCACTTGGGATACGGGCATCGGTCTTGTCGATTCATTCCGGAGCCATGCATGGTTCGCCCATGTCGAGGGATGGTATTTCCGGCCCTTCGGCAACGACTATGTGGCGTTTTTGAGGAACCGCCCTTATGCCCGCATCTCGCTGAGCATCGGTTGGCAGGGTCGTTTCTTCCGGCCAGTCAGTGACAGGCTGTTCTCGTTCATCATCCAATCCCAAGGCGGCATGTCTCCCTATCGTGGCAACGGTATGCTCATCACCGACCAGAACCCGTGGCTCATCGCCGCAGGTCTGCGTTGGCAGGACAGCCACAAACGTGACTGGCTGTTCAGCATTACCGAGAACATCACCCAGCACAGCAGTCAGGATATCAGCTTCGACATCGGATGCGCGTTCGGTTGACGCGGGCCGGTTCGCCTGGCCTTAGACGCTGCCGAGCAGGCGCTCGGCGATGTCGATGATGTGAGCGCCGTAGGAGCGGCAGGCAGCGAGGGACTCGTCGGGAACACCCTCCGGCATGCCTTCGTGGTTGCCGGTGCGTACGTATGGCCCCCAGTGGATGCCGCCATGGGCGAAGCCGTGCAGGGTTTTGGGGAACCCGACGACGACCATGCCATGCTGGAGGAAGTTGGCATGCAGGCTGGCCAGGGTCAGCTCTGCCCCGCCGCCGGCGCCGCCGAAGCCACTGCCGCTGACGAATACGCCGCCGACCTTCCCCTCCAGCGCGTTCTCCATCCACAGCTTCGCGCTGCGGTCGATCAGCTGATTCACCTGCCAGGACATCGAACCCATGTGCACCGGCGTGCCGAAGATCAGCACATCGGCTGCGGTCAGATCGTCCAGCGTCGTTTCCGTGGCTTGTTTCAGCGATACCTCAGCCGATGGTGCAGCCGCCTGGATGCCGGCGGCGATGGACTGGGCCATTTTTTTTGTGCTGCCGTAATCGCTGTGGAAGGCGATCAGAACCCTCAGACCCATGGTGAAACCTTGCAGTTAGGCGTGGCCGATCTGGTCGGACAGCATTGAACGATCGACGCCCATGCTGCGGGCGCCGATGCCCCAGCGCATCTCGGGCGGCACATGGAATACGATATGTTGGTTGGCCGGCGCCACCAGCCAGTCGTTGTTGCCCAGCTCCGATTCGAGCTGGCCCTCGCCCCAGCCGGTATAGCCGAGGATCAGCATAAAATGTTCGGGGCCGTTGCCGCTGCCGATATCCTCGATCACGTCGCGCGAGGCGGTCAGGTGTATTTCCGGACTTACCTGCATCGTCGATTCGTAGATATGCCAGCCGTCATGCAGCACGAAGCCGCGGAACGGATCCATCGGTCCGCCGGAGAAGGTGGACTGGTTGCGCCATTCCGACGATCCGGAAGCCTGCTTGTCAGAGGAGTATTTCAACTCTTCGAGCACGGCCTCCACCGTGAGATCCTGCGGGCGGTTGATGATCAGGCCCATGCATCCGTCGGCGTCGTGATGGCAGACCAGCACGACACTGTCCCGGAAATTCGGGTCCTGTAGTGTCGGCATCGCCAGCAGCAACTGGCCCGTCAGGCTATTGATCTGCATCGCATGCTTTCCGGCCCATTGCGGCGGCCGTACGGATGGCGTTCATAAGGCTACTGTAGGATACATGATCCGTCCCTGCACGCATCAATGCAGTGCCGTGGTCGACACTGGTGCGCACGAACGGCAGGCCTAGCGTGATGTTGACCGCGTCGCCAAAGCTGAGCGCCTTGATGGGGATCAGGCCCTGATCGTGGTAGCAGCAGACGATGGCATCAAAGCGGCGGCGCATGGCGGGAGAGAACAGGGAGTCGGCCGGCAGCGGTCCTTCGACGTCGATACCCTCTTTCTGCGCCAGCGCTGCGGCCGGGGACAGGATGTCGAGCTCCTCGCGGCCGAAATGGCCGCGCTCGCCGGCATGCGGGTTCAATCCACATAGCGCCAGCCTGGGCTCGCCGATGCCGAAGCGCCGTCTGAGCTCCGAGAAGGTGATGCGCATGGCCTGCAGTGTATCGTCGACAGAAAGGGCATCTGGCACGTCCTTCAGGGCCAGGTGGGTGGTCAGCAGGGCCACGCGCAGCTCACTGCTGGCCAGCATCATCACCACGCGGGCGCTGCCGCCGATCGCGGCCAGAAACTCGGTGTGGCCGGGGAAGGTGAATCCGGCCTCACGCAGCACGGCCTTTTCGATGGGCCCGGTGACCAGGGCGCATCCCCGCCCGTGCATGCAGGCCCGAGCTGCCTGCTCGATGCAGGCGATCACTGCACCGGCCGTGGCTGCTGTCGGGTGTCCGCTCACCACGTCTGTTTCCGGCATTCCGGTGGGATCCCAGCAGCTCAGCATGGATGCGCCGGCTAGGGCCTCCTCAGGTGAGGTGATCTCCTGCACCGGCAATGGCAGGCCGATCTGCGTAGCCCGTTTTGTCAGCCAGGCCGGCGGGCATACGGCCACAATATCGGCAAACCATCCCGGTTCGGCATGCCAGGCGCGCACGATGCAGTCCGGGCCGATGCCGGCGGGTTCGCCCACCGTCAGCAGCAGGGGGAGGCGGCGGCTCATGGGTGCCGGATCAGTGCTGAGGATTCAGCGTGACGCCGGAACCGGGCGGACAGGGATAATAGGTGATCTGGGCCTCGGCCTTCAGGCCGGCAAGCCAGCGCGGCAGCTCCTCCTGCATCCGTGCGTTGGTCAGCTCCTGTTCGATCTGGTCGCGGTGCGCCTCGAAGGAATTCGGGTCAATATGTCGCTTGGCGATGACATGCACGATGTCCAGGCCGTACGGCGTTTTGATGACGCCACTGGTTTCGCCCGGTTTCAGGGCAAAGGCCGTATCCTCGATGGCCTTCAGCATGGTGCCGTGGCGGAACCAGCCCAGGTCACCGCCCTGGTCAGCGCTTGGGCCCTGCGACACCTCCTTGGCACGGGAGGCGAATTGTGCGTCGGTGGCATGACGCAAGTCGCGGGCGATGGTCTTGGCGCGCAGCATGATCTTGGCACGGGTGGCGGTATCGGCATCGTCGGGGATCTTGATCAGGATGTGCCGGGCATGCACCTCGTCATAGGGCTGTCCGAGCTTGGGCGCCTTCATGCGAACATTTGTCACTTGAATCAGGTGGAAGCCTGCCGGGGAACGGATAGGCTCGGTGACCTGCCCCTTTGCCAGATCGTACACGCTATCAAAGCGGCTGTTCAGCGTGCCGACGGCATGCCAGCCGAGGTCGCCCCCCTGCCTGGCATCCGGAGAATCCGAATAAAGTTGGGCCAGCTGTGCGAAAGCCTGGCCGGCAGCCCATTTCCGACGCACAGCCTTGACCTTGGCCTCGGCCTTGGACACCTGCTGCGGCGTCGGCTCCTGGGGCAGGGCGATAAGGATCTCGCTCAGACGCAGTTCACGGATCGGTTGCGGATGTTCCAGGTGTTTCCGGTAATATTCCCGCATCGATTCCTCGCTGATCTTGATCTTGTCGCGCACGTCAGCATTGATCAGCTTGCTGGACAGCAGCCGGGCTCGAAGCTGTTTCTTGTATTGGGCGAAATCGATCCCCTGGGCCTTGAGTACGGCCTCCAACTGGCCGGGGGCGAGGTTGTTGCTTGATTCCACGTTCGCCATGGCCTTATTCATCTCATCATCGCTGACGGTGATGTTCAGGCGCTTGGCTTCCTGTTTTTGCAGCAGTTTGGTGATGTCGGCATTCAGGGCGCGCTGTTCCAGTTCGCGGCGCGGCGGCAGCGACTTGGCCCCGAGTTGCTTCAGCGACGCGATCAGTGCATTGGTATCTGCAGCCACATCCGAACAGGCGACGGCCTTGCCATTGACCGAGGCGGCAACGGCATCCAACTCGTCCGCATGGGCGGGTTGCGGAGCGGCGGAAAGGGTCGCGGCCATGATCAGGGCGATGAGGATGCGCATGATGCCTCCAGGCAATGATGGAATCGTGGAACGTCGCCAATGGCGGCTAGGAGCCGACGCTACCCAGCCCCCGCAGCCTGAGCAAGAAACGGACGCCGTAGTTGCGGCCCGACATGGTGCCGCTGGGGCGGTTGTAGCGGTAGCCGTCGATCTCAAGATTCCAGCACGGATGCTGGTAGCGCAGGCCCACGCTCGCCTGCTGGGTCAGACGCAGCAACGCATCATACTGGATGTTGCCGAGCATCTGCCAACGTGAAGAGACGGCTAGGCGAACGCTGGCCGAGAACATTCGGGTGGGGGTGGCGAAGCGGGCATCGGTGAAATAGTAGCCCAGGCTCAGCGCGTGGCCGGCTTTTGATGTCCAGTCCAGTCCGGCATTGGCCGTGTCCCAGTACTTGTCCTGGGAGTCGTACTGGCCCTCACCGTGAAGGCTCAGGCCGGCGATGGGGGAGACCATCAGTCTTCCCAGCAGGTTCGACCAGTGATAGGCCGGGACGGGTTTCAGGGCCGGATCGACGGAGTTGCGCCGGATATCATAGGAAGCGCCGACGGCGATCAGCATGACGTCGCGTGCCGGTGCGTTCGATGCATCCCGGTGCTGCAGCCGGCTTTGCAGCAGGGCGGTGACCCGGTTGGCGCGCTCGATGCGGTCAAAGCCGGCAAAGCGGTTGCCGGACAGCAGGTTGCTCATGGTCAATCGCCCGAAGCTCGAATCGAAGTTCGGCAGCCCGGACTGATCGGATGGCGCCCGGATATAATCGTAGCGCACCACCGGTTCGATGGTATGGCGCCATTTCCGGTCGGCGCTGATTCTTTCGAAAGTGGAGCGAACTTCCAGGCTGGCCTCGCCGGTCGAGCGCTGCATCGTGCTGCCGCTCGCCGCCGGCTGCTGCTGCAGCCAGTAGCGGGTCAGGTGGCTGCCGGCCTCGGCCGTGATCTCCAGTCCTCCTCCCGGCAGCTGCCAGGGGATCTCGAGGTAGGGGTGCAGATCCATGCGCCAGCCGCGCACGCCTAGCAGGCGTTCGAAGTTTGTGGTCTGCTGGTCGAAATGCAGCAGCAGATTCCGGGCCAGCGGTGCCGCCAGGTGGCTCTCCAGCCTCGGCGCGATCTGCGGCGTGGCGGCGTCGTTGACCTGCGTCAGGTCCTGCTGGTCCCGTCCCATCACCATCCAGTCGCCGTAGCGGCCCATGCCAACCAGGGAAGCCTCGCTTTGCAGGTAGCGGGTGGTCACCTGATTCGCGCTCAGGTAATCCGGCAGATAATTACGGTCGCTGACATGATCGGCCCTGACCGTGAAGAAGGTGCGCGCTGGCAGCTGCCAGTCGATATCGGCGCGATAGCGCCCGCGCTTGGTTTTGGTCAGGCGGTCCTTAATGAACTGGCCGCTCAGTTGTTCAGTGCCGATGCCGGAGGCGTGGCGCAGCTCGAGTTCAGGCATGAAGCCACGCGCGCTCATCCAGTGCGGGGTGAAGGTGGCGTCCCAATTGGGACTCGGCGCGAAGTAATACGGCAACGCCACCTCGGTGCCACGCCGCTTGCCGAAGGCCACCAGCGGCGGCAGCAGGCCGGAGTGGCGGCGCAGCGGCATCTGCCAGTAGGGGCTGTACATCACCGGGATGCCGGCGATTTCGAAGCGGGTGCCGTGCGCGACCAGGATCCCCTGCTTCTGGTCGAGCTTGGCGTCCCGTGCCGCTAGGCGCCAAGCCTCTTTGTCCCCCGGACAGGCACTGAACTGGATGGACTCGGCCTCGAACGTGGTGGCATCGAGGCGGCGGATCTGGCGGGCACGCAGATGCTCGCCATTGGGGAGCGTCAGCGTGGCCTGCTGCATGCTGCCAGTCTCCGAATCGGTATGCAGGCTGGCCGAGGCGGCGTCGATCCGCCCTTTGGGCGAGGTGATCAGCACATGGCCTTCGGCCGTGATCAAATGTTTTTGCACGTCATAATGGACCGTATCCGCGTGCAGCGTTTCGTTGCCGCGCTGGATGACGACATGGCCGCTGGCGACCAGCACGCCTTCGGCATTGCGGGTGACGTGATCGGCGGTGATGTCGACACCCTCCGCCAGGGCCGGGGAGGCTATGGCGACGCACAACAGCAGCCCAAGGACGCAAGCAATGCCGGCCTTCAGGCGTGGGCAATGGCCGATGCGTGCCCTCCCTTCCGGCGGCAAGGGATCAGGCGGGTTTGCGGGCAAAGCCCAGGTAGTTGACATCCAGATCGTCCGACAGATCGAAGCGGTCCGTCAGGATGCGGTAGGACATGCCGCGCAGTTGTGCGGGTTCCAGGCCGCCGTGACGCATGGCGGCGACCAGTTCGGACGGTCGGATAAATTTCTCGTAGCGATGGGTTCCTTTCGGAAGCCAGCCCAGCACATATTCGGCCCCGAGGATGGCCATCAGATAGGACTTGGGCGTCCGGTTCAGGGTGGCGAAGAAGAACTGGCCGCCAGGCTTGAGCATGCGTACGCAGGCGGCGATGGTCGCCGGCACATCCGGCACATGCTCCAGTACCTCCAGGCAGGTGACGATGTCATAGGCCTCGGCATGGCCTTCCGCCCAGGTTTCGGCATCGCTGGCCTCATAGCGTACGGCCACGTCACCCTGGGCGGCATGGGCACGGGCCACGCCCAGGGCCTTCTCCGAGCGGTCGATGCCGGTGACGGTGGCGCTCCTGCCGGCCAGGCCCTCGGCCAGCAGTCCGCCGCCGCAGCCGACATCCAGCACCTCGGCCCCCTTCAGCTCCGCCTGACGGGCAATGTAGTCAAGACGCACGGGGTTGATACGGTGCAGCGGCTTGAAGCGTCCGTGCGGATCCCACCACTCCGCGGCAATGCGTTCGAACTTCTGGATCTCGTCGGGGTCGTATCGCAACTCCTGGCTCATGGAGCTGTAGCCTGATCGGCCGGTATGTGCAAGGCAAGCTCCGCTTTTCGCCGGTGGCACCGGCCGCTAGGCTCACTCGATGCTGGCCCGCCTGCTGATCATGCGCATCCTCCAGGCCATCCCCACCGTGCTTGGGGTGGTGACGCTGGTATTCCTGCTGCTGCACCTGGTTCCGGGCGATCCGGTCGATGCCCTGCTGGGGGAGATGGCATTGCCGGCGGACCGTGAAGCGCTCCGCCATGCCCTGCACCTGGACCTGCCGCTGTGGCAGCAGTATGTCTCCTACCTGTCGGGCCTACTGACGGGGCATTGGGGTACAAGCCTGGTTGATCACCGTGCGGTGCTTTCCCTGATCGCCGAACGGCTGCCGGTGACGGCAAGGCTTGCCGGTTGCAGCCTGCTGCTGGCACTGGCTTTGGCCCTCCCCCTCGGTTTCTGGGCGGCCCGCCATGCCGGGACCGGCCGGGACATGGCGGCCATGGGCTTCTCGTTGCTCGGCGTTTCCATTCCGAACTTCTGGCTGGGGCCGATGCTGATGCTGGTGTTCGCCGTGATGCTCGGCTGGCTGCCCGTATCCGGCATGGATCAGCCGGACAGTATCGTGCTGCCGGCTGTTACCCTCGGCACGGCGCTGGCGGCAGTGCTGTCGCGCATGGCGCGCGCCAGCTGGTTGGAAGCGATGAGTACCGACGCATTGCGTACGGCGCGGGCCATGGGCATCAGCGAAACGGTGCTATGGTGGCGGTATGCGGCGAGACTGGCGTCGGTGCCGGTGGTGACGATGTTCGCCCTGCAGATGGGGGCGGTGCTGGGCGGGGCGGTGATCACCGAGACCGTGTTCGACTGGCCAGGGCTGGGGCGGTTGACCATCGAGGCGATCCAGCAGCGCAATTACCCGCTGGTGCAGGGCTGCGTGCTGGTGATCGCCCTGATCTACGTAGGGGCGAATCTGCTCGCCGATATCCTGGGCATGATCCTCGATCCGCGGCAGCGACATGCCTGAACGTCAGCTGCCGATACGCCTGACGCCGTCGCTGAAGCTGGCCCTGATCTGCTTCGCGCTGCCGTTGCTGCTGGTCATGATTGCCCTCCTGCACGGCCAGAACGGCCACCGCGTGGATCTGAATGCCGTGTTGGCGGGCATGTCGTTTGCGCATCCGCTTGGTTGTGACGATTTGGGCCGCGACGTGCTGGCGCGCCTGGCCGAAGCGATCCGACTCTCTCTGGGCGTCGGCTTCGGGGTGATCACGCTGGCCGGGATCATCGGCATCAGCCTCGGCGTGGCGTCTGGGTGGTACGGTGGCTGGGTGGATGCACTGCTGATGCGCCTGGCCGACATCGTGCTGTCCTTTCCGGGCATTCTGCTGGCCATTGCCATGGCGGCGATGCTCGGGCCGTCGGTGGAGAACATCGTCTATGCCCTGGTGGTGGTCGGCTGGGTGGGATTCGCGCGTCTGGCGCGGGGGCAGGTGCTGTCGCTGAAGCATGCGCCGTTCATCGAGGCGTCGTTCGCCGCCGGCTCCGGATTTTTCTTCCAGATGACCCGCCACCTGTTGCCGAACATCGCAGCTCCCTTGCTGGTGGAAGCCAGCTTCGGGCTGGCTGCCGTCATTATCGGCGAGGCCGGCCTGTCCTTCCTCGGCGTCGGGGTGCAACCGCCGGCCGCTTCGCTCGGCACGATGATCCGTGAGGGCACGAACCTGATGCTGGTGGCGCCGGCTCAGGTGGTGTGGCCAGGACTGGTGCTGTTCCTGCTGGTGATGGGCGTCAATATCCTCGGCGATGCCCTGCGCGATCACCTGGATGTCAGGCGCGAGGTCGGGCGATGAACCGGCATCTGCTCATCGGCCTCGAGGGTCTTGTCCTGAGCGAGCAGGAGCGCCAATGGCTGCGGGATTTTCCACCCCTGGGGGTCATCCTGTTTGCACGCAACCTCGAATCCCCGGCGCAGGTCGAGGCACTGCTGGCCGAGGTGCGCATCTGCACCGGACAGCAGACATGGGCGGCCATCGACGAGGAAGGGGGGCGGGTCAACCGTTTGCCATGGGCCCCGTTCAACACGCGGCGGCATGCCGCCGAATTCGGCACGCTGTTCGAGCGCGATGCTGAGGCGGCGCGCCGGGAAGTGTACGACGACAGCCTAAAGGTGGGGCTGGCCCTCAGCCGGCTGGGTTTTACTCACAACTGCGCCCCGGTGCTCGATGTTTTTCATGCCGCTGGTCATACCATCATCGGCGATCGCGCCTACAGCGGCAGCGTCGGGATCGTGGCCGAACTTGGGGCAGCCTGCATGCGCGGCCTGCACGATGCCGGCATCGAGGCGGTTGGCAAGCATTTTCCCGGGCATGGGCGAGCCGATGCCGATTCGCACCTGTCCGTGCCGCATGTGCACGCTGATTTGGCGGTGCTGCTGGCCGAGGCGGAGCCGTTCCTCTTGCTCGGGGCGCAGGGACTGGCGCATATCATGACGGCGCATGTGATCTACGGGGCGGTGGACCAGCGGGTGGCCACGCTGTCGCCATTCTGGCTGCGTGACGTGCTGCGCCAGCGCTTTGGTTTCACGGGCCGCATCTGGAGCGATGACCTGTGCATGAAGGGCGTCGGCGACGATGTGCCGGTCGCGGCCGAGGCGGCCCTGACCGCCGGCTGCGACGTGCTGCTTGTCTGCCATCCCGACGGCGTGCGGGCGGTTTACCGGCAGCTGGGGCAGGGCTGAGCCCCGGTTGCCCATTCGGCTTCGCGGTGTACATTGCTGCGATCACGGATCGATGATTTCAAGGAGGCAGGATGTCCGAGATACTGAGTGCGAAGGAACTGGCGCGGTACAATCGCCATATCATCCTGCCGCAGGTGGGTCTAAAGGGGCAGGAACGCCTGAAGCAGGCCAAGGTGCTGTGCGTCGGTACCGGCGGGCTGGGCAGCCCGATCTCCCTGTACCTGGCGGCGGCCGGCGTGGGTACGCTGGGCCTGGTCGATTTCGACGTCGTCGACGACTCGAACCTGCAGCGTCAGATTGCGCATTCGACGGCGGACATCGGGCGGCCGAAGGTGGAATCGGCCCGCGACAGGCTGATCGGCATCAATCCGTACATTTCGGTGGAGCTGCACGGCGAGGGCATTACGCGCAACAACGTGCGCGAGCTCGTGCGCCAGTATGATGTCGTCGTCGACGGCACCGACAACTTCCCGACCCGTTACCTGGTCAACGATGCCTGTGTGCTCGAGGGCAAGCCGCTGGTCTTCGCCTCGATCTTCCAGTTCGAGGGGCAGGCGACGGTGTTCAATCATGCCGGCGGTCCGTGCTACCGCTGCCTGTATCCGGAGCCGCCGCCGCCGGGGATGGTGCCGTCATGTTCCGAGGGCGGGGTGCTGGGGGTGTTGCCCGGTGTCATCGGCGTCATCCAGGCCACCGAGGCGGTGAAGATCATCCTGGGCAAGGGAAGGACCCTGTCCGGGCGCCTGCTGCTGTACGAAGCGCTGGATATGCAGTTCCGTGAGGTCAAATTGCGCCGCGATCCGGCCTGTCCCGCCTGTGGCGAGCATCCGAGCATCGGCGACGTTGAGGCCTACGAGCAGTTCTGCGGCCTGCCTCCGACCGAGGCCGCGGAACAGCAGGAGGTGCTCAGGGATGACGAAATCACGCCCAGGCAGCTGGCGGCCGAGATGCAGGCCGATCCGGAGCTGTTCCTGCTGGACGTGCGCGAGCCGTTCGAGGTGAACATCTGCAGCATCGATGGGGCCTGGCTGATCCCGCTGGGGGTGCTGCCGGCTCGCTTCGCGGAGGTGCCGAAGGATCGTAACGTCGTGGTCCAATGTCGCTCGGGGGCGCGCTCTGCCCAGGCCGTGGAGTTCCTGCAGAAGCAGGGCTATACGCGCGTTAGGAACCTGGTCGGAGGCATCCTGCGCTGGATCGACGAGGTGGACCCGAGCCAGAGCAAGTACTAGGGGGCTGTTTACAGACCCTAGAGCCTACCTCTTCGGCTTACCCAGCTTTTCGGTGAGCTGCACGTCGAGGGGCTTGCCGGCCTCGCCGAAATAGAGGGTCCGGTGCGGGAAGGGGATCTCGATGCCCTTCTCGTCGAAGGCCAGTTTGATCCGGCGCAGGTACTCGCGTCCCACGTCCCATTGACGGATGGGCCGCGTCTTGATGCGGCCCTTGATGACGACGGCCGAGTCCCCGAGCTTGTCGACGCCGAAGATCTCCGGTTCAGCCAGCATCAGGGCGCCGAACTTCTCGTCCGCCTGCATGGAATTGCCCACCTCGCGCATCACCTCCACGACGGTGTCCGTGTTCTCCTTGTAGGCGACACCGATCTCGAACACATAGGCCGACCATTCGTTGGTCATGTTGCTCAGCGTGGTGATGGTGCCGTTGGGGAAGATGTGCACGGTACCGCTCAAATCACGCAGCACCGTGGTGCGGAAATTGATGTGTTCGACCAGTCCCCCCGTGCCGTTGATGATGGCAACATCGCCCACTCGGATCTGGTTTTCCAGGATGATGAAGAAGCCGGTGATGACATCGCGCACCAGGTTCTGGGCGCCGAAGCCGACGGCGACACCGGCGATGCCGGCGCTGGCGATGATGGGCGTGATCTCGACGCCGACCTGTCTCAGGATGATCAGGCCGACAGTGACCCACAGCGCCAGCAGGGCCGCCTGGCGCATCAGCCTGAGGATGGTTTCGATGCGTTTCTCAGATTCGGAAGGGGGTTCCCCCTGGGCCGCACTTTTTTTGACCAGATGCCTCTCGAACTGCTGCAGGGATTTCCGCAGCAGCTTGGCCATGATCCAGGCCACGACGAGAATCAGCGTGATCCGGAGGCCGGTCTTGATGAACAGGTCCCAGTTCAGCGACTGGATGAATGTCTCGATGTGGTCCATGCCGGTGCCTCCTTCCCGGAAGATATATTCGTACTGTATCAACAAAGACCAAGCCATGCATATGTACAAGCTCCGGTCGCACTGTGGCAGCGGATTGCCCTGTGCTAAGGTGACGGGGCTATGGAACCTGCTATCGAACATCGAGCCGAATCCCTGGCCACGGCCGGGCCGGCAATCGCGTGGCTGGGATGCCAGCCGTATCGGCCGACGTGGGAGCGGATGCAGGCGCGTGCCACGTCCATTGCGGATGGAAGTGAGGGCGAGTGCATATGGTGCTGCGAGCATGAGGCCGTGTACACCACGGGCATGCGTGGGCGCGACAACCGCACGGTGCCCGAGCTGCCTGCGCCCCTGGTGCGCACCGATCGCGGCGGTGAGACCACCTTCCACGGCCCCGGGCAGCTGATGCTCTACCCCTTGCTCGACCTGCGCCGGCGTCGGCTGGGCGTGCGCCGGTATGTGGCGCTGCTGGAGGAGTCGTGCATCCTGCTGCTGGCGGAACTCGGGGTGGCCTCGGCCCGGCGCGGCGGCCTGCCCGGCGTGTGGACCGATGCGGGCAAGATCGCGGCCCTGGGGCTACGCGTGCAGCATGGGGTGGCCTATCACGGCATGGCCCTGAACGTGCGCCTGGACCCCGACTGGTTCGCCTGCATCGAACCTTGCGGCCTATCCCTGCCGGTGGACCGGTTGGAGAATCACGGCCTCGTGCTGCCGGGCGATCAACAGCTGGCGGAACTGTGGGCAGCGCAACTGGCAGAGCTGCTGCCTTGAGAATTTACATCGGCATGATGAGCGATTAATGTTCGCGCCCTTTCGGTCCGGCAGATGAACGACTATCATCCCCAAGCCGCGCCCAAGATGGAGGTTCAGATGGCCTTGACGAAGCAGCAGCTGACCAAGTTCGAGGAACAGCTCATGGCCTGGAAGGTCGAGTTGCAGGAGGGTCAGAATCAGAGCGTGCATGCCCTGCACGAGATGGAGCAGGGGTCATTCCCTGATCCGACCGATCAGGCCAGCATGGAAACCGATCTCAACTTCGATCTGCGCATCAAGGATCGCGAACGCAAGCTGATCCGTAAGATCGACCAGGCCCTGGATCGCATCAAGGAAGGTGATTTCGGCCTGTGTGAGGCATGCGGTGGCGACATCGGTGTCAAGCGCCTGCAGGCCAGGCCGGTGACGACGCTGTGCATCGACTGCAAGACCGCCCAGGAACAGGAAGAGCGCACACGCTCCGAGTAAGTTCGCCACCGCTTTGTATTTCCGCCTGTAACCGCTAGCTTTTTCCAGGCCGCGTCAGCGGCATGGAGGAGAGAACAGCGTGCTGCGGTCCTATATCGGTTTCACCGAGCGCCACCAGCGTTGGTTCCGCCTGCCGATGGTCGGGGTGCTGACCGTGCTGGCGGTGGTGCTGGCGGTGGTGCGCCCTTCCTTCATTCAACAGATCGAGCACAAGGCCCTGGACGAGCGATTCGTGCTGCGCGGACCGCAAAAGCCGTCGGTGCCGGTGGTGGTGGTGGCCGTCGACGACGCGTCGGTGGACGCCATCGGGCGCTGGCCGTGGCCGCGCGATGTGATCGGCAGCATCGTGAAGCGGGTGCTGGCGGATGACCACGCCAGGGCCCTGGGCTTCGATATGGTGTTCTCGGAGGCCCAGGCCAATCCGATCGACGAGACCCTGAGTCTGATGCGTGATCACGGGCAACTCGATCCATCAGTGGCGGCTTGGCTTGCCGCCCATCGCCGAGCCGGCGATCTGGACCGGTCGTTCGAGGCACTGCTGGCCCGCTACAAGGAGCGCATCGCCCTCGGCTATTTCTTCTACCCACGGGGATCGCATCCACCCGCACGCATCCAGCGCCGGATGGATCGGGAGACGGCCCTGCTGCGTCCGTCGGCCATTTCGGTATCGATGGATCACGACGCCGCCATGCCGATACCGCGTATGGCGGCCATCGAGGGCAATATCCCGGACATCATGCAGGCGGGCGAGGTGGCTGGCTTCTTCAATTTCTTCCCGGACAGCGACGGCATGGTGCGGCGGGTGCCGCTGCTGGCCATGCACGGCGGCATGGTGTATCCAAGCCTGGATCTGCAACTGTTGCGCGTTGCCCTCGGCTGGCCATCGGTAAGCGCCCACCTCACGGCGGTCGGGGTGGAATCGGTCAATCTGGGGCGGCGGGTGATCCGCACGGATCCGAGCGGCGACATGTTGCTGAACCATTATGGCCCCGCCCATACTTTCCATTACGTATCAGCCCTGGATGTGCTGGAAGGGCGCGAGGATGCGTCGCTGCTGAAGAACGCCATCGTGCTGTTCGGGGTGACGGCGGTCGGGGTGTACGACCAGCGGGTCACGCCGTTCGGAGCCACCTTCCCCGGGGTGGAGGCGCATGCAGCGGCCGTCGCCAACATGCTGACCGGCAGCGAAATCCGCCGCCCACCATATCTGGGTTTGCTCGAGGTGCTGCTGGTGCTGCTGCTCAGCTTCGGCAGTGGCTGGCTGGCGACCCGCCGCGGCCCGGTGGTGCAGGCCCTGCTGCTGCTGGGCTTGCCGCTGCTGATATTCGGTGTCGGCATGTGGCTGTTCGTCCAGTATGATATCTGGCTGAAGGTGTCCTATCTGGTGCTCGGGGTGTTGCTGACCACGCTGCCGGTGACCCTGCTCGAGTACGTGGTCGAGGCGGGCCGGCGCGGTTTTATCCACGAGGCCTTCTCCCGCTACCTGGCTCCGGAGGTGGTGGCCAACCTGGCCTGGCATCCGGAGACGCTGACGCTGGGCGGCGAGGAACGGGTGCTCACCGCCATGTTTTCCGATATCGCCGACTTCTCGGCCTTTTCCGAGGCCCTGCCGCCGGAGCGGCTGGTGCAGTTCCTGAACCATTACCTGACGGAGATGAGCGATATCGTGCTGGCCCACGGCGGCACCATCGACAAGTACGAGGGCGATGGGATCATCGCCTTCTTCGGGGCGCCGCTGGCGATGGAGGACCATGCCGCGCGCGCCATCTTGGTGGCGTTGGCCCAGCAGCGGCGGCTGACCGAACTGCACGATACCTGGCGGGCACAGGGCTATCCGGAGGTGGCGGTGCGCATCGGCATCAACACCGGGGCCATGGTGGTCGGCAATATGGGTACCGAGTCACACATGGACTACACCATCATGGGCGATCACGTGAACCTGGCCAGCCGCCTGGAGGGCGTGTGCAAGGTATACCGGGCGCCGATCCTGATCACCCGCGCCAGTTTCGAGGCGGCCCAAGAACATATCGCCGCCCGCTTCATCGACCGCGTGCAGGTGGTCGGGCGCACCCAGGCCGTGGACATACTCGAGCCGCTCGGCCCGATCGGCGAGGTGGGGGAGGATCGGTTGGAACTGGCACGCCGCTACGAGCAAGGCTGGCAGCTGATGCAGCAGCGCCGGTTTGCCGAGGCCGAGGAGATTTTTGCCGGGTTGGTGGAAGAATATGCGCACGACGGACCCTGTATGGTAATGCTCGAACGCGTGCGCACGTTCATCAAGAAGAAACCCGCCGCTGGCTGGAACGGGGTGCACGTACTGGAATCGAAATAGGGGGGATTGCCACCCCTTGCCGCATCCGGCAGCCCCGTCAGCTTTGTCTATAGTTGTTCTTTCGGCGCGAGCACGGCCGGTCGTCCCGCCGGCTCGTCCGACTGAAGCGAAGGAGGTTCATCATGGCGGACAAGAAAATCATTGCAGTGGTGGGTGCCACGGGTGCGCAGGGCAGCGGTCTGGTGCACGCAATCCTGAACGATAAGCATAGCGAATTCGCAGTGCGCGCGCTGACGCGCAACGCCGACTCCAACAAGGCCAAGGCCCTGGCGCAGATGGGAGCCGAGGTTGTGGTGGCCGATGTCGATGACGAGGCCAGCCTGGCAAAGGCCTTCGAGGGCTGCTATGGCGCTTATTGCGTAACCTTCTACTGGGAACATTTCTCCCCGGAGAAGGAGTTCGCCGAGGCCGGTGCCATGGCCCGGGCGGCGAAGGCCGCCGGACTGAAGCACGTGATCTGGTCCACGCTCGAGGATACGCGCCGCTGGATGTCGCTGGATGACGATCGCATGCCCACATTGATGGAGCACTACAAGGTGCCGCATTTCGATGCGAAGGGGGCGGCGAACCACCTGTTCACCGACCTGGGCGTGCCGACGACGATGCTGCAGACCTCATTCTACTGGGACAATTTCATCCATTTCGGCATGGGTCCCAAGAAGGGGCCAAATGGTACCCTGCTGTTCACGCTGCCGATGGGAGACGCGAAGTTGCCAGGCATGGCCGCCGAAGATATCGGCAAGTGTGCCTATGGTATTTTCAAGAAGGGCAAGGAATACATCGGGAAAACGGTATCCATCACCGGCGAGCACCTGACCGGCGATCAGTATGCTGCCGCCTTCGCCAAGGCACTTGGCCAGCCGGTGGTCTACAACCGGGTGACGCCGGAGCAGTACCGGGGCTTCGGTTTCCCGGGCGCGGATGATTTGGGCAACATGTTCCAGTTCAAGCGTGATTTCGAGAAGGATTTCTGTGGCGCCCGCGATCCTGCAGTGTCACATGCCCTGAATCCCGAGCTACAGAGCTTTGATATCTGGCTCGCTAAACACAAGGCCGAGATTTCGCTCGATTGATTGCATCGTTCGCGGCATGACATCCGACATGGATGGTCATTGAGCAATGCCCGGCCGTGGCCTCTTACTCTGGCGAGGGTGGTTTCCCTCCATCCCCAGTTGAAATGCAATAACGATCACAGTGGTGTCATGGCAGATTGCTATGTTACGGTATCGCAGCCTCGGGCATGACCACCGGATAGGGGAGCGCATATGAAGAGCATCAAGATGTTTATATTCGGCCTGATCGTGGGTGGCGTGCTCGCCTTTCCCCTGGGGATCAATTTCGGCCGCGGTGTGCCGCTGCTGAGCAATCCCTTCGCGAAGCCCACCATGCAGCAGCGAGTCAAGCAGAAGGCCGAACAGATGCTGGAAGACACCAAAAAGGCCATCCACGAGGCCACCAAGCCGGCGGAACAACCCAAGAAGTAATATCCGTCGCCCGCAGGCGACGGGCTTGGCTATGGGCGCGCATTCCCGGCGCCGCAATCCGAACCTTCAGGTGCGGCGTCTACGCCCTGCCGTCGAAATTGGGGGGAGATTCGCACTCACATCCCGACCCGTTGGGCCGCTAAAATGTCCATACCGATTTAAGCAGATCGGGGCCGAGCTTCAGCCTTTCGATACCGGGCTTTTCTGGTACAAAGTTGAAATTTTGCTCGACCGATGTGCAGAGGTTCGCGGCCGGGGACAGTCCAAGCATGGATGCTCCTCAGTCAGTGCCCGGCCGCGAGCACTTTTTCTAACCGGCACCTGACTCCATGCCAGAGAGAACAAAAAGTCTAAGCCCTATGCATCGGAGGAACTTGATGGCTGAAGAAGCAGAGTTGGAAGAAAGCCAATCAGGAACCTCACACCTTAAATGGGCGTTTGTCCTTGGCCTGGCCGTTTTGTTGGTCATTGTCCTCGCTATCATATCATCCAGATCCATCAATGTTATCATGCTTAAGAAGAGCAGCTCAGCAGTATCCAGCCAAGCGACGAGTTCGCGGGTTAATCAGTAGTCGGCCACTTTCGCATATTCGTTCGAATCCCGTTCGGGACGCCATGAGGGATTCGGACACCTCAAGTCGGTAGACCGTCCCGAGGGCAGGTTTGGACTACAATGGAATCATCCCATTGTTTGAAAGGAGCGCCCAATGATCGAGAAAATGACCGGCCTGCCACCCAACGTGTTGGGCTTCACCGCCAAGGGCAAGATCACCGCCGAGGACTACGAGATGGTGATCATCCCGGAGGTGGAGGAGAGCTTCGCCAAGCAGGGAAAGGTGCGGCTGCTTTATCACATCGGCGAGGAGGCCGAAGGCTTCGAGTCCGCCGCCATGTGGGACGATACGAAACTGGGACTCAAACATTTCAAGGGCTGGGAGCGGATGGCCATCGTCACCGACATCGAATGGATCCGGGTCATGCTCAAGGCGTTCGGGTTCATCATGCCGGGCGAGATGCGCATCTTCCACAACAGCGAACTGGCCCACGCCATACGCTGGATCGGTGGGGCCTGAGCGAAGCCTGTTTTGGTTATGGAATGAGTTGAGCCGGGATCAGGCCCTGATCAGGCCCTGATTAGGCAATCTGGGGAGCGGCTTCGCTGACCTCGTCGGGATCGACCACATCGGCGGCCTGCAACTCCTCGATGCGATAGGCCGACGGATCGGCCAGCAGGGAGGTCACCAAGCGGTGGTTCATTGCATGCCCGGTGCGCTCGCCCTCGAAGGCGGCGGCTACCGGCAGGCCGGCCAGCGACAGATCGCCAAGGGTGTCCAGGATCTTGTGCCGTACGCATTCATCCTCGTAGCGCAGGCCACCCTCGTTGATGACGCGGAAGGCATCAAGCACGATGGCATTTTCCAGCGAGCCGCCGAGGGCCAGGCCGGATTTCTGCAGCGCCTCGATCTCATGCAAAAAACCGAAGGTTCGGGCACGGCTGACCTCGCGCGTATAGGCCTGCTGGGCAAAATCGATGGACAGCTTGCGGCCGCGCAGCATCGGATGGTCGTAATCAATCAGGTAGCTGATGCGGAAACCGCCGGAGGGATGCAGGGAACAGCGCTTGTTGCCATCGGCGACCTCGATCTTCTTCAGCACCCTGAGTACCCGCTTGGCTACGGATTGCTCGCGGATGCCAGCGCACTGGATCAGGAACACGAACGGGGCGGAAGAGCCATCCATGATCGGCACCTCGGGACCGTTGACCTCAATGCGGGCATTGTCGATGCCGAGCCCCGCCAGGGCCGAGAGCAGATGTTCGACGGTCGCGATGTTGGCGCCATCCTTGCCCAGGGTGGTGCACAGACGGGTGTCGGTGACGAATTCGGCACGTGCCGGGATCGTAACCCCGAGGTCCGAACGGCAGAAGCTGATACCTTCGTTTTCATCCGCCGGGTGCAGCATCAACTCGATTTTTCGGCCGGAATGCAGCCCGATGCCGCTACACCTGATGGAATGCTCCAGGGTTCGCTGAGGTATCATCCTGTTCTCCATATCCCGTTTGCCGTGTACGGGGTGATAGTAGTCATCTGCTATCACCTGTACGTGACACAGCACACAAGCGACCCATTGTGCCACCGCCCTGCGTTTGTTGGAAGGGCGGCATTCAATCTGCCTGATAGCGCAGGAATGCCGGTACCGCGAGCGCATCCTCATCGTAGTTCTGCTCGTTGCCGAACAGCGGTGCCTGCAGAGCCTGCGTCTTCGGATTCAGTGCGGCCGCCCCGCCGGCGCCGGCTACCGGCCGTACCGGCATGCGGGACACCTTCAATGTCTCCGCCGCATTCGGCACACTGCCCAAGGCCTCGCTGTTCAGGCCGGTGGCGACCACGGTGACGCGGATGTCATCACCGGCTTCCCGGTCGTAGACCATGCCGCAGATGATATTGGCATCCTCGTCGGCCATGTTGTGGATGATGGAGACGGCCTCGTCGTACTCGGCCAGCGTCATGTCCTCGTTGCCGGTGACGTTGACCAGGATGCCGCGGGCACCATGGATGTCGACGTCCTCGAGCAGCGGCGAGGAAATGGCGCGCTCGGCGGCCTCGCAGGCGCGGTTCTCACCCTTGGCGACCCCGGAGCCCATCATGGCCATACCCTGGGTCTCGCACATCACCGCTTTGACGTCGGCGAAGTCGACGTTCATATAGCCGGTGTGGGTGATCAGCTCTGCGATGCCCTTGACCGCCTGCATCAGCACGTCGTCGGCCTTGCGGAAGGCCTCAAGCATACTGGTATGCTTGCCGACGGCACCGATCAGCTTCTGGTTCGGGATGGTGATCAGGGTATCGACGTGCTTGCGCAGCTCTGCGATACCCTGTTCGGCCTGACGCATGCGGCGCTTGCCCTCGAAGTTGAACGGCTTGGTCACGACTGCCACCGTCAGTACCCCCATTTCGTGCGCCACCTCGGAGATTACCGGCGTCGCGCCGGTGCCGGTGCCGCCGCCCATGCCGGCGGTGATGAACACCATGTCCGTATCCATCATGAATTCGCGCAGACGCTCGCGTTCGGCTTCGGCCGCCTCCCGCCCGATCTGCGGATTGGCGCCGGCCCCAAGCCCGCGGGTGACGTCGGAGCCGAGCTGCAGCTTGACGTCCGCCTGACTGTGCTCGATGGCCTGCGCATCGGTGTTGGCGACGATGAAATCGACGCCGCGCAGGCTCTGGTTGATCATGTTGTTGATGGCGTTGCCGCCGCCGCCGCCCACCCCGATCACCTTGATCTTGGCGGAAAGCCCCTTGGTATCCTCGAATGTGTACATAGCCATGTGATCCTCCTGTGCTGTTAGCTTCCTTCGTTTTTTGCGTTGCCCTTTTTGCTCTTTCCTAACCTTTATCAACCTGAATCGCCGAACCAGCTCCTGAGCCGCTGCCAGCCGCGCCAGATTTTCCGGGATTCGCTCTTGCGCACCGGCGTGCGGTTGCGGTAGCGGCAGCCGTACAGGATCAGGCCGACGGCAGTGGCATAGATGGGGCTGGACACCACATCCACCAGGCCGCCCACGCCCTGCGGGCGGCCGATGCGCACCGGCATGTCGAACATCTCCTCGGCCAGATCGGCCATGCCCTCGAGCAGGCTGCTGCCACCTGTCAGCACAACGCCCGCCGCAACCAGCTCCTGGTAGCCGGAGCGCTGCAGTTCGGCCTTGATCATCTCGTACAGTTCCTCGACACGCGGCTCCAGGATCTGGGCCATCACCTGGCGAGGCATCGGGCGCGGCGGGCGGCCGCCGACGCTCGGCACTTCGATCTGTTCGTCCGGCGACACCAACGAGACCATGCACGAGCCATACTTGCGCTTCAGCTGGTCGGCCTCGCGCGCACTGGTGCGCAGACCCACCACCAGGTCGTTGGTCAGATGATCGCCACCGATCGGGATCACCGCCGTGTGACGGATGGCGCCGTCGAGGAACACGGCGATGTCGGTGGTGCCGCCGCCGATGTCCACGAGCACGACGCCGATGTCCTTCTCGTCAGGCATCAGCACAGCCTCGCTGGAGGCCACCTGCTCGAGCACCATATCGGCCACGTCCAGATCGCAACGGTTGCAGCACTTGATGATGTTCTGGGCCGAGGACACGGCACCGGTGACGATGTGTACCTTGGCCTCCAGGCGCACGCCGCTCATGCCGATCGGCTCGCGGATGCCGTCCTGATGATCGATGATGTATTCCTGCGGCAGGATGTGCAGGATCTTCTGGTCGGCCGGGATGTTCATGGCCCGCGCGGCGTCGATGACGCGGTCCACGTCCTCCGGCGCGACCTCGTTGTTTTTCGTGGCCACGACGCCGTGGCTGTTGTAGCCGCGGATATGGCTGCCGGCAATGCCGGTGTACACCGTCTGGATGTCGACCCCCGCCATCAGCTCGGCCTCCTCGACCGCCAGGCGGATCGATTCCACCGTGCTCTCAATGTTGACCACCACGCCCTTGCGCAGACCGCGCGAAGGATGCGTGCCGATACCGATGACATCGATCCGCCCATCCGGGGCGCTTTCGGCGACGACACAGGCGATTTTGCTGGTGCCGATGTCAAGGCCGACGACCACATCATGGTTTTTGGACATCAAATCACCTCCTTGGAACTGGCGGGGCGGATGAACCAGCGGTTATCCATGCGTGCATCGATACGCCATGCGTCTTTGCGCCAGCGCGGTTGCTCGATCAGGGCGACCAGCCGGTCCACGCGCCGGATGGCGCCATGTTGCGGGATCACCCAGGACTCCCCGTGATCGAAATACAGCTTCCAGGCACCGCCGATGGCGTCCACCTCGCTCAGGTGCGCAAACAGGCCATGCGACAGCCCCTTGAGATGCGTCAACAGGGCTGCGGCCTTGGTCAGCTGACCGGCGGGCAGGCGCAGCATGGGCAGGATCGGCAGCGGCGCGCCGGTACCGGCATAGGCTAAGCCGCGCCCGTCCACCATCTGCATTTTGCCCTGGGGATCGAGCCAGTTGGCGACGGCTTGGCGCGGAATTGCCCGGATATCGAGCGAGCCGCCGATGCTGCGGGATATCCGCACGTCGGCCAGTGCCGGGATGGCCGCCATCAGTTTATGGCGCAGCAGGGGCGGGAAGGTGTGGCAGAAGTCCATCGGCTGCTGCTGTAGCCTGGTGGCGATGACGGCGCGCAAGGAAGCCGGAGCCTCGATGCGCCAGCTGTCGACCGACAGCGCCCGGTTCAGGGACAACAGCCCCCAGCCGCCAGCGCTCGTCACCACGGCGACGACGCCGCTGATGGCCAGGGTGTGCGCGAGGCGCCGACGGTCCATGCTGTGCGGCTTCTTCTGCCGACGGCGGATATTGGCGCGTGGGCTCATAAGGAACCTCCGGCCGGCATCACCGAGGCCTCGCTCTCGTGCAGGCGGGCCG